>Ga0209211_10002644_pt1:0-10000 | contig 30552 bp, 25 predicted proteins | sample RifGroA2_FD_183992 | JGI IMG/M metagenome (GOLD analysis project Ga0209211, IMG submission 183992) | Groundwater microbial communities from Rifle, Colorado, USA - Groundwater A2 (SPAdes) (version 2) | ecosystem: Environmental > Aquatic > Deep subsurface > Groundwater | place: Rifle...
CAAATTCGTGTCCCCATCTCTGCTCTCGAAACGACCATGGCCGATCTCATGGATGGCAAGTGGGCCGAGATCTCCGGGAAGTTCCCCAAGCAGGCCTAGACAACGATGCCCAGGGGACGGGCAGGAAGTTTATATCCCGGAAATACTCTGCCGAGATCCTTCTGCCCCATGTGGCGCGACAGGATCTCTCCGCACACCGCACGGAAATCGGTCGTCAGGTTGAGATCCCGCCCTTCATAGAGAACTTCGGGTTCCAATCCGGGCCAGCGGCCGTAGACTTTCCCTCCTTTGACGCTCCCGCCCAGCACAAACATCACATTTGCATGGCCGTGGTCTGTGCCCCGGTTGCCGTTCTCTCGCGCTGTCCGGCCAAACTCGGACAGAGTAATCACCACCACTTCCTCCGTCCGATCTCCTAGGTCTCGGTAAAAGGCCGAAAGACCCTCCGCCAGCTCTTTTAAGCGATTGGCCATTTGACCGGTTGCTCCGCCCTCGTTCACGTGCGTGTCCCAGCCTTCGATCTCAGTGAAGGCGATTTCCAGGCCAATATTAGCTTTTATGAGGCGGCTGATCTCTCTGAGCGACGCCCCGAAGCGGCCGTTAGGATAGCTCTCTGTTGCCGGGGGTATACTCGAGGCGATTTGTTTTAGCACTGTCATCCCCTCGAAGAGACTCTTTGCGCCTCCCTGCATTAGGGGATCCCCGGAAGTGGCATAAAGTTTTTGAAGGGTGGTGGCGAAAGATTCGTTGCGGAAACGAAACTCCTCAACCGAGGTCATGGTGAGCGCCCGTGCGCTTCCCGCGAGGATGCGCGGCAGTCTCGCGCTGAGCGCCACAGCTCGAAATGGGGTGGAGTCATCTTTATTTTTCGTGAGGCAACGGCCTAACCATCCATCTGGCGTGTTCTTTACACCCGGAGTGCCGAGCTCCATATAATCCTGAGCATCGAAGTGGGAGCGGGTGTTATCCGGCGAGCCAGTAGCATGGATGATCGCGAGCCGGCGTTGATCGAATAGGCTCTTCAGTGGAGCGAGAGCCGGATGCAACGCATAGAAGCCGTCCAAATCGATGGATCTCTCTTCCCCTGATGCGGGCTCGGGGATAGCGATGCTGGGGCGCAGAGAATAGTAAGCTGGTTCCTTGAAAGGGATCACTGCGTTGAGACCATCCATCCCGCCACGCTGAAAAACAACCACCAAGATCCTGCCGCGGTTTTTTTTCTCTCCTTCCGCTGCGCGAACGACAAATGAAGGCGGCAGTCCCAGGGCCAAGAGGCCCAGGCCTGCGTTCTTGAGAAAGAGCCTCCGTGAGAAAGCCATCTTACCTCCTTTGGAATTCAGGCGCGGCTAGCACCAGAGGATCGACTTCATGGTTCACCCTTGTCCCGGGGATTCGATTGGAAGCCAGATCCACGGCAAAATTCATCCGTGTCAAAAGGGTGTCCGGGCTGATCCAGGATGATCCGGCATCAGGATAGCCGGTCGGCGATTGGGACAGGAAGAGGGGCTCTCCCATTCGGGCGAGATAGCGCAGCAGGGGAGGCGCCGCATCCGTATCCGCAGCTACGGTGCGCAGCGCGCTGGCAACGAATTCCAGCGGTTTCTTGACCTTGGCCCCGAAGGCTTGAGGAGAATGAAAATCCGGCGCGCTGACGATGGCGCGCACCACTGCCTTGAGATCGCCGTCGCTTTGGCGAAAGGCCTCCATTGCCTTTGCTACGAGGGAAGCAGGGGGATCATCGGCAACGAAGCGTCGGACCAGTTTAGTAGCGATAAAGCGGGCAGTTGATGAGTGACGCGCGAGGAGATCGATGACTTTCACGCCATCCTCCATCCCACCGCCTGCTGGTATCTTGGTGCCGAGGACAACCTTCTCGCCGCGATCGTGCATGCGAGGTTCAAAGCGGAACTCCGCCTCGCCTCTGGGGCGGCGGATGGTCCAGCCGGTAAAGCAGCGGGCGACCTCTTCGACATCTTTCTGCGCGTAGCCCCCGTCCACTCCCAGCGTGTGGAGTTCCAAGAGCTCGCGGGCGTAATTTTCGTTGATACCCCGCCTTGCTGGCGGTTTGCCGTTAGTTGTCAGTTGCCTTACAGGCGCATCCGAACTCACGCTCATCCAATTATCCAGATAAAAGAGCATGGCCGGGCTTTGGGCCGTGGTCAGCAGCAGCTCTCGAAAACGTCCCAGGGCATGGGGTCGGATGGTGTCGCGGTCGTAGGAGGTCACGAGCCACCTGTCGGCGCCTTTGGCGGCGAAGACATTGAAATGGTTGGTCCAGAAGTCGACCATCACCTCGTAAAGCTGCCTTTGGCTGTAGACCGCGCGCAGGAGCCGCGCCTGCTGCAGCTCCAAGATCACGTACCGCGGCCCCTGCATCTGGGGGGAAATCGTCAACCCTTGGCTCTTAGCCTGATTGGGCGGAGGATAGAGCTCAAACAGCTCTTTGCTGCTTAGACGGACGGTTTTCAGCCCTCTCAATTTTTCTTCTGCCAGAGGGTCAGGGATTCTTTCGGGATGGAGCTGCTCTTCCAGGTAGGCTGGGGTCCCCATGCGGGCGATCTTCTCGATCTCCTCTTGAGTCGCCCCGAAGCTTATGCGGTTCAAAAAGTGGATGATCTTTTGATCCTGGATTAAAAGCGACATCATTTTCTACTCTTTTCCTTTTTGTGGATGCGCTCTTTTCGCTTTCAGGCGCTCCCGTAGAGCCTTTTTCTCCTCTGGCGAAAATTTTTGGCGCTCCTCGAACTTCTTACGTAGCTCACGCCGCTCCTCAGGAGAGAGCTGGCGCAACTTCTCAAAGCGCTCTTTGAGCATCTCGCGCCGCTCCGGCGGCAACTCGCGCCAGCGCTCCCACCGTTGGCGCAGGCGCTCCTGTTGCTCTCGCGGGAGGTTACGCCAGCGCTGGAAGTTCTTGCGGATCGTCGCCTTTTCTTCGGCAGGAAGCTTCCGCCAGCTCTCCAATTTCCTTTGCAGATCGCCCTTTTCCTCGGGGGAGAGGGTTTTCCAGTGCTGGTAGCGCTCTCTGATCTCTTGTTTTTCTTGCGGGCCCATCTGACGCCACCGCTCCAGCGCTGCTTTCTCGTCGCCCGACCTCTCTTGGGCCGAAGCCAGTAAGGGCAGTAGTAGGATGACGGAAAACGCTATTTGCCGAATTATTCGTCTCACTTTTGCTTATCCTTTGTTTTTCCCCGCTGGGCTTTTTGAGAGACCGTTTCTGCAGCGGGATCTTCCGTTCGATCCAGGTTGTCCAGTTGCCGCATGAGATCGAAGTTTTTGATCATTTCCCACTCCCGTAAAAGCTCCATGATTTTCAGCATTTCCCTATCCGGCAGCTCCTGCTCTCTGGTGCCGGCAAAAGCGGCAGGGTAAAAGAGCAGGAGAACAAGAATCCATGCGATTTGCCTCACATCCCTCCTCCATCTCAGACTGAGCCGTTCCCGGGTCCTCCGGTGTCTTCCAGGAGGTCCATAGAATCCAGCAGATCCATGGCTTTGAAGAAATCGAGGTTTTCTGCCATAGGCAGAATCTCCAGCACGGCCTCTTCGTCGGGCGGGAGATCCTGTGAGCGCCATATTCGTTTGCCAAAGGTCAAGGTCAAAGCCAGGATCAGGACTAATGCCGTTGCCAAAGCCGGGACCGGCCAGGGACGGAACAGAGAGGCGAGATCTCGCCACCAACGGCCTCTTTGTGCTATTGCCGCCAGCCTTTCCTGCATTTCTTTTGAGTAGTTTTCCCAAAAAGGCTGAGGGGGATCATCCGGCTTTACCGTGAGAGGCAGCAGCCTGCGCAGATCGGCTAGAAATTGCCGACAAGAGCCGCAACCTTCGAGGTGGTTTTCCAACTCTTTGGATTCTTCCCTTCCCCGCTCCCCGTAATAGTAGAGGACAAGATCCTGCTCGAACTCTTTGCAAGCCCGTCGTATTAAATCGTTGTCCTGAGCCATATGCCCGGTCCTCTCCTAAACTAGTTCCGCCAACTTTTGCCGCAGTGTCGCCACGGCGCGGTGGAGGTGCACTTTTATTGTCCCCTCGGCGCTCTGCATCACCTTGGCTATATCATGGATCGAAAGGCCCTGATGGTTTTTCAATATGAAGGCAGTGCGTTGCTTCGCGGGCAATGCCTGCAAGGCTTCTCCCACCCGACGGGATATTTCACCGCTCATCGCCTCTCGATCAGGGGAAGAGATTGCGCCCGCCATCTCGCTCTGCCCGCCGGCCATGTGGGTTTTTTCGTCAAACGACTCCCATGCGATCCGTCCCCTGCGCCGGCGGTAGTCCAGACAGAGGTTCACGAGGATGCGGTAAAACCAGGTATAAAAGCCCGCCCTGAGATCGAAGCTCTGCAGGTGGGTAAAGGCGCGCAAGAATGCCTCCTGGGAAAGATCTTTGGCCTCTTCACGATCACGAGTGAAGTCGAACGCGATGCGGTAGGCTTTTTGTTTGTAACGTTCCACCAGTACCTCGAATGCTTCACGCTGACCCTTCTGGGCCAGGGTTACCAGCTTCTCATCCTCGAACTCTGCAGGTCGGCTCGTCGTCATGGAAGAATCAGTTGGCCTGTAAAAGTAAGGGGATGAAGCCAGCAGGCCTGTCCGCCAGTCTCCTGACGGACAAACCATAGGCCTAAGAGTTAGTTCCCTGGCACCCCTTCTTTGAGATCATGGCGCAGTTCGCGACGGTCCTGGTAGAGTTCGCGCCGATCCCGCCGCAGCTCCTGACGGTCCTGCTGCAACTCCTTCTTGTCTCCAGCGATCTCCTTCAGATCGTTACGGATCTCCTGCCGGTCGCGGGCAATCTCCTCCTTGCTTGCGCCGCTGCGAATGTCCTTACGCAGCTCTAGGCGATCGTTTCGCAGTTCCTTAACGTCCCGCCGCAATTCTCTCCGATCTCCCAGAATTTCTCTCCTGTCGTCACGGATCTCCTTTCGGTCACCGCGAATCTCCCGGGCGTCGCGGCGGATCTCTCCGCTTCTCGCGTACTGCCCTTTCCCTGGGAAGCGGCTGTGCCGGTCGCGCCAAAGCTCACGCCGATCCTGTCGCCGTTCACGCCGGTCTTGCCCGAGCTCCCTTCGATCTCCTCTGAGTTCCTTTACGTCCCCCCGGATCTCCTTTCTATCGTGGGCAATTTCCCGTCGGCTGGCACCACTCCTTTTATCCTGTCGTAGCTCGCGAACATCCTGATGTAATTCCTTCCGGTCCTGGCGGACTTTTTTCCGGTCATTGCGTATCTCCCCGCGATCATGTCGCAGCTCACGCCGATCGTGCCGCACCTCTCTTGCCAGGACTGGCCCGGCCAAAATCAGCAGGGAGCCGGCGATAAAACCTCCCAAAACCACTGTTCTGAATCTGTCCATAAAACCCTCCTTTTTTTTCAGCCTTTAACCCGTTAGACGTCTCTGGGGTTAGAAGGTTTACTGAACCGAGATTCAGCGCTTATGGTTGACGGCGGATCCTCCCCTCTAAAGCGGGAGAAATCTCTTTATTTTCCTTGAGATAGTCGAGGAAAAAGTCGCGTATAAGGAAAGGCTGTACAAGGGGATTTTTACCCTTTTGGAAGTGGCCATAACCGTCTCCACCGGCGAACATAAAGTCGGTGATGGCGATACTATAATACCGCTCCCTTTGAAGCGGCTTCCCTTGAACGCGGATATCTTCGAGCCCTGACTTCCCTATGGTAAAACTCACTCCAGAGACCTGAAGAAAACCACCGGTCAGCCCGGGTCCTAAGCTGATCGAATGGTTGAGGACCTCCGCTATCTGACTACCGGTCAGCTCCACCTGGGCGAGTTGAGTGTCATAGGGTAAGACGCGCCAGACATCCTCCAGAGTGATAGGCCCTTTCTCGAGGCTTCCCCGTATGCTCCCTCCGTTCACCAGGGCGATCTCCGTATGGGTGGCCGTGCGCATGAGGTCCGCTACAAGGTTTCCCAGGTTGGTCTCCATCTTTCTTATCTTTTCCGCTTCGCCGACCAAGGGTACACCGGTTCTTCCTACAACCTCCTTGAGTTTCTGATCGAGCTTAGTACGGAAAGAAGCGACCATTTCCTTTATCTCTTTATCCTCGGGCAATTCTTCAGTGACCGGGATGAGGCCGCCGCCGACCTTAACGACCTTTTTTCCGTCGATCCTGAGGTCGAGACGACCGAGAAAGAGGCCTCGAAATTGCGCCTGGCAGATCAGCACCCCGTTGACGACCAGAGGCTCCGGCATGGCTATATGATCGTGTCCCCCAATGATTACATCCAGGCCCGGGACATCTTGGGCGAGCTTCTTATCGATCTCCACACCGGTGTGCGTTAGGGCGACGAAGATATCGCTCTTGCGTCTGATCTCCGAGGCGAGATTGTTTCCCTCCGCCACCGGATCACTGAAGGTTATGCCGGCAATTTTGCCGGGATGGGCAAGTTGTGCCGTATCCGGAGTGATCAAGCCTAGAATGGCCACTCGCAGGCGGCCTCCCATATCCTTGAATATTACGGGGGGGAAGAGTCTCTCTCTACCCTTGTAGGTGTTCGCGTTTACCACAGGAAACATGGCTTCCTGGACTCTTTCCTGGAGGACTCCCATGCCGAAGTCGAACTCGTGGTTTCCCAAGGTCATAGCATCAGGACGGAGCCGGTTCAGGAACTTGAGTTCCGCCTCGCCTTTGAAAAGAGCGGATAGAGACGAACCCAAGAAGAGATCTCCAGCCACCAGAAAGAGGGTGTGCCGACCGAGACGCCTGTTCTCTTCGCGTATCCGGTTTACCAGGGTAGCCAAGCGGGCGGCCCCGCCCACCATCTTTCCCTCCTCCGACCTAAATGGCTCCAATTGGCCGTGTAGATCGTTGAGGTAAAGAATGGTGAGGTGCTCGGTATCGCCGGGCCGGGAATATAACGGAAGGGAGGAACAAGAGAAAAGAAAAAGGAGGAGAGTGAAAAGAGATAGGAGGCGAGCGGGAAAAACTTCTGTTTGTCGTCTCTTTTTCACGGGGAAGAAAACCGGGTCCATTTTACTACGTTTGCGGGATATGACAACCTTTTTCCCTCGACGAAAAATCAGCTTGACAAAGAACAGCGTTAAAATTAAACTTAAACGTGAAGTTTTCGGCGTTGTGGATTAATGGCTCTCGACAATCTCGAACAGCTAGAGGCAAGAATCGATCAGTTGCTCGAAAGGCATGAGAGGATAAAAAGAGAAAAAGAGCTCGCGGAGAAGAAACTCCAGCAAAAAGAGAGTGAGTCCCATCAGATGAAGGGTCAGATCCGCCAGTATGAGCGTGAGCGGAGCGAAATTCGCGAGAAACTTGAAAAAATCTTGGGACATTTCGAGCGTTTGGATCTTCCCTGAGCCGGGAAAGGCTTGGTTATGAAAAAAGCCATTGATGTCGAGATCATGGGGGAAAAGTTTACCGTCCGTAGCGATGCGGAAGAGAGTTATGTCCGCAAAGTGGCGGGATACGTCGATGGGAAAATGCATGAGGTCATGAAGACGACGCGGCCCGTTGCGAAGTCCAGTGTGGCGATGATGGCCGCGCTTAATATTGCCGATGAATACCAGCGGTTACAAGAGAGTTACGAGGCGATCATGCAAAGGTTGAATCATCTGTCCAAAAGGCTTTCGACCACTTTAACTGAGGAGGGCTGAATAACTTAGGTGATCCTTTTCCCCTGCTGTGTTCGTGATCGGGGGAGGCAACTTAGAACCAACAAAGAATGAAAGGAAGCTGTCCCTTGCCGCGATCGTCAGGCCCCGATTATGGGGAAGACTCAAACGGTAATATGGCATCCACTTGGTTTACCAGGTTCAAGTTGATCGCTTGACACGGCACAAAGCGGGGGAAACCTGAATAAGAGGGTGGGGTGGAAAGATGAGGGTTCGGGACATAAGTATAAAGGAAGGATCTGATCTATTGGTCTTAGCATCCGTGGATTCAAGAAGGTATTGGCAACGCACTATAATTAGCTCGGAGATAGGTAGCGGAGTTTTCCTTAATGGCGGTTATTTTATGTGGCAGTGGGCTCCTTCTCCGAGGGATGAAGGCGGGGATATCCCCTCCCCGCTGATGTAGATCAGGCTTTAGTAGTCACTTTCCGACCCTTTTTTCCGTTGTCTCTCCCCATCCTGCGCCGGCTCACCGTTTCGGCCGATTATGGGAGAGAAAAAGCAAACACTTCGTACTGCGGCTCTTGCGCGACGGAATTCGCTCGCACCTGCTGAAGTTGCGCTCTGGGCCCGCCTGATTCAGGAGCGGATTCTTCGTTTTTCCCCTTATCTGCTTTGCCGTTCGGTGGCGCTTTACAGCCCTGTTGAGAACGAGGTTGCCACGGATAGGATCCGGGATCATGCTTTGAGGTCGCAGAAGAAACTCTTCTACCCGAAGCTGGGAGAGCGGGATGATCTGGCTATGGTTCGGGTGGAGTCCGCGGAAGAGCTGAAGCCGGGGCGCTACGGCATCCTTGAGCCGACGGGCGAAAAAATCATGACCAAGGAGGATCAAGAAGCGCTAGTAGTTTTTGTCCCCGGCCTCGCCTTTGATCGGCAAGGGAACCGTTTGGGCAGAGGTAAGGGCTGGTATGATCGAGCGGTCGAGCTGTTAGAAAGAGGGCCGGGGTTGATAGCCTTGGCCTACGAATTCCAGATTGTAGATCAGGTGCCGACTGAAAAGTGGGATCGAAAGATCCATTACATTATTACTGAGAGGAGAATCATTGACTGCGGGGATGTTTCATCCCGGACAGGCGCGATTCCCTAAATTTCTCAGGTGCAAAGGGGGTGTTATCTTTGGAACTCAATATGGTGATTGGAGTTGCGGGTTTCCTGCTAGGAGTTCTTTTGGTTCTGACGATTGCTTGGCTGCATCGAAGGCAGCGTCGGAGCCGGATGGAGCTGGCGCAAAGTACGGCGGCCCGCATTATCGAGGAGGCGAAGAAAGAGGCCAATGCGATCAAAAAAGAAGCGGAGATTCAGGCCAGAGATAGCGTGTTACAGGCCAAGGTGGATTTGGAGAAAGAGGTTCGTGAGACCCGCAGAGAACTGCAGTCGTTGGAAAGAAGGCTGATCAATAAGGAAGAGAATCTCGACAAGCGGATCGAGACGGTGGAGAAGCGTGAGGCCGAGCTGGGAAAGCGGGAGGCCTCAGTTAAAATCAGAGAAAAAGCGGCCGATGAGAAGACCGCCGAGTGTGCCCGTCTGGGTGACGATGCGAAACAGCAGTTGGAGCAGGTTGCAGGGATGACCCGGGAGGAGGCGAAGAAAGGTCTGATCGAACAGATGGTGGAAGAGGCCAAACACGAATCCGCCAAACGCATCCGGGTTATTGAAGAGGAGGCGCGGGAGGAGTCGGTCCGAAAAGGGCAGAAGATTGTCGCCTTGGCGATTGAGAGATTGGCTGGCGATTTTGTTGCTGAGCGAACGGTTACGGTCGTGCCTTTACCCAGCGACGATATGAAGGGTAGGATTATTGGCCGTGAGGGACGCAATATCCGCGCCTTGGAAGCGGCTACGGGGATTGATCTGATCGTTGATGATACTCCGGAGTCCGTGATCATTTCCGGCCATAATCCCATTCGTCGGGAAATTGCCCGGCTGTCGCTGGAAAAGCTCATGTCCGATGGCCGTATCCACCCTGGAAGGATAGAAGAGGTTGTGCGCAAGGCGGAGCAGGAGGTAGAAGAGGCTATCCGGGAGGCGGGGCAGAAGGCTATTTTTGACGTCGGGGTCCATGGCATTCACCCCGAGCTCGTGAAGCTGCTGGGGAGGCTAAAGTTTCGTTACAGCTATGCGCAGAACGTGCTTTTGCATTCAATTGAAGCGGCTTTTATTTGCGGCATGATGGCGGTGGAATTGGGCCTGAACGAGAAACAGGCGCGGAGGGCAGCCTTGCTCCACGATATCGGCAAAGCAGTGGATCACGAAGTAGAAGGGTCTCATGCCATTATCGGAGCAGAGCTGGCGCGCAAGTATGGAGAATCCCCCAAGATCGTCAATGCGATCGCGGCGCACCATGAAGACGTAAAGGCA
>Ga0209211_10002644_pt1:20000-30552 | contig 30552 bp, 25 predicted proteins | sample RifGroA2_FD_183992 | JGI IMG/M metagenome (GOLD analysis project Ga0209211, IMG submission 183992) | Groundwater microbial communities from Rifle, Colorado, USA - Groundwater A2 (SPAdes) (version 2) | ecosystem: Environmental > Aquatic > Deep subsurface > Groundwater | place: Rifle...
ACTTCCTTCTATCCTCTTAAATTTTTCCCGCCAAATCATGGGCCAGCTTAAATACATCTTTGACCAGCCTGACAACGGAGTTTTCCAACAGCCTGTTTACTCCCGACTCTTTTGTCCCAGCAGGCGGCGCAGGATCTTTCCCGAGGGGCTGCGGGGGATGGCATCGACCAGTTCGACCTGTCGCACGCGCTTGTAACCCGCCACCTTGTCACGCAGGAAATCGATCAGAGCGTCTCCATCTACGGTGGCGCCCGGTTGCAGTACCACGAAGGCTTTCGGGATTTCACCCGCTTCCCGGTCCGCTACGCCGGCGACGGCGCAATCCTTTACCTGGGGGTGTTCCAGCAGCAGGGCTTCAAGTTCGGCGGGGGCCACGGTGTATCCCTTGTACTTGATCATCTCTTTGGTGCGCCCTACGATGAACACATAGCCGCGCCCGTCCATCCAGGCCAGGTCCCCGGTGTGAAACCAGCCATCGGTCAGAATCCGGCCTGTGAGTTCCGGATCCCGCCAGTATCCCTGCATGACCTGCGGGCCTCGCACCACAAGTTCTCCCACCTCCCCCGGCCCCAGAACTTTCTCGCGATCATGGAGATCCAGCACCCGCTCCTCCGTGTCGGCCAGAGGAGGGCCGACCGATTCCAGCTCGGCGCGCGCATAGAAATCCGCGTTGATGGTCGGAGAGGTTTCCGTAAGACCGTAGCCCTGTTTGACCGGGACTCCTGTTAGGCTCCGAAACTCCCGGGCCACCTCGGGAGGCAGCGGCGCTGCGCCGCTGTTCACGTAGCGCAGCGAGGAGAGGTCGCGATCCTGGATGTGCGGCAGATGAATCAGAGAAAGAAAGACAGGCGGAACCGTAAAGAGGAGAGTGGCCCGGTGGCGGGCGATCAAGCCCGCCAGCTCCTCGGGGTCGAAGCGGCTCATGATCACCTGGGTGGCGCCCACGGCGATGGCCTCCGCCATCAACACGTTCATTCCGTAAATGTGAAAAAAAGGCAGGTGATTGAGAAAGGTGTCCGCGTGGGTGATAGGCACCGGATCCTGGTGCCGGAACTGGACCAGATTCGTGGCCAGGTTCCGGTGCGTCAACATGACTCCCTTGGGAACGCCCGTGGTGCCGCTGGAATAAGCGATCACCGCAAGGTGATCGGGAGCTAGCGGCGGAAGCGAGACGGCCCTCCCCAAGGAGGTATCGAAATCCGCCAGAAAGGGCCCCGGGCTTCTTGAAGACTTCCCGATGCAAATCCTTTTCTCCTCAGCGATCGTGTCGCCGCCCGCCTTCACAAACGATTCCATAAGATCGGCATCGACAATGGCGGCTGAAGGTCCTGAGTCTGCGAGCTGCGCGTCGATCTCACGGGCCGAGTAGGCCGGGCTGAAGGGGACAATCACGCCGCCGGCTTTCAGGATGGCAAAAAAAGCGGCGATGTATTCGATGCTGTTCTGCCCCATGAGGGCGACGCGCTGGCCGGGTTTTAGCTCCAGCTCCGTAAGGCCGACTGCAATCCCAGCGCACCGCGCATTTAGCTCCTTGAACGTTGCTGTTCGGGAGCCGTGAACGGCACCAATCTTGTCCGGGAAACGGGCGGCGCTCTTAGCGAGGATTTCGGGAAGGGAAATTTTCGGATACGGTTTCAATGAAGGCCGACGGGTGATGCTCATAACCAATGGTCGCGGGCTGATAAGCAGACCGGAAGCGTCTCTCGGACGCGATGAATACGGAGGTTAGGGCTCGTTTCGGAGCGGTGCTCCCCGCCGGAGGCGTCTCTCAAGATCGATGCAATAGAGTCCGGATACGCTGTACCGTTAATACGCTTGAACCTCCTCGTCTGGTGCATCGATCTTTCGATCCGCCCCCGGCGTTCCGCCTCTGAGCAAGGGGCCTGGCAGAGCGACCCGAAAGCACCAGACGTGGAGTTTCGGATTAACCACTGCACTATTGCTTTCGGGGAGCGAGTCAGGTCCCGAGCGATCCCTATTGCTTTCGGCGAGCGAGGTAAGTCCCCGAACGAACCTTCCAGTCTCGGGCTGACAAGCAGCCCGGAAGCGCCTTTCGGGCACGATGCAATACAACTGTAGTACGCTCGACGGTAGAATACGCTTGAGACTGCACGTCTGGTGCATCGCGCCCTCAATTCGCTCCCAGGCTGCTGCGCACGAAGGGATAGGGTAGCCCCTTTACGGCATGGGTTTACCCATTCAATGCCGGCAGCGGCTTCTCGCGAGTGAGGCTCTCCTGGCGGGCGATGAGCGCCGCCCCCAGGGCTCCAGTGATCTGGGGCTCGGGGGGGAGGAACAGGGGCAGTCCCAGGCGGTCCCCCATGAGTTTGACAACGGCCTGGTTCTTGGCCACCCCGCCGGTCATGGCGACGGGAGACTTGATCCCGATGCCCCTTACCATAGCGGCGATCCGGTCAACAATGGACTGGCAAACCCCAAGGAGAATCTCGTCCCTCTTTTTCCCCCGGGCGATGTGAGAGACCACCTCGGTCTCGGCGAAAACCGTGCAGGTGCTGCTCACCCGCACGGCTTCAGGGGCTCTGAGGGCGCACTCGCCCAGCTCTTCGAGGGGGACCTGCAGGGCGGTGGCCATCGTCTCCAGGAAGCGGCCGGTTCCAGCCGCGCACTTGTCGTTCATGTTGAAGTTTTCCACCTCCCCCCGTTCATTGAGCAGGATTCCCTTGCTGTCCTGGCCGCCAATGTCAATGATGGTGCGCACGTCGGGCAGTATCCAGTGCACGCCCGCCCCGTGGCAGATGATTTCGCTCTTGCGTCCCTGCGGAAAGCTTAGATATTCCCTGCCGCAGCCGGTGCCGTAGATGCACGCGATCTCCTCGCGGCCGATATGGGCCTTTGCACAGGCCTCTTTCAGACAGCGGGAGGCCTGCTCTTCCCCGCCCGAACCCGTCTTGACCACGTGATAGGAAACGATGCCGTTGTCCCCCAGGATCACGGTCTTGATGGTATTCGATCCTGCGTCGATTCCCGCGTAGAACATCATGGTTCGATCTTCCTCACCATGACCCTGAGCTTGTCGAAGAGGTCAGCGTTTTCTTCCCTCCAGCATTTCCAGGAACGTCTCCATTCTCATCCGGGTTGGGGCCTCCGCGTAGGCCCGGGGATCCGCCATGTCGGACTCGATAAAAAGACTTGGAACCCCGATCTTTTCCTGAATGGCCTGGGCCAGGTCTCGCTGGCCCATGGAGAAGCGTTTGCAACTGCGGTTTTGATGGAAGACGAAGCCGTCCAGTTTGAACTTCACCAGGTCGCGGAGAAGGGTGTTGACCCGCTGGTTAATACTGTAGTTGAGCCAGACATCCAGGTGCTTGTCGGCAAATGCGGTCCAGGGGTCGTTTAAGTCCATGCGGCCTCCCCAGACGTAGCGCAGGTAGGTCTCGTAGGTAAAAATCGCGTTTCGATCTTCCACGTCGCTGAAGAATTTCAGGTTGTACCACATGGGGATATTATCCCAGCCGAGCCGGATGCGCTCGTTTTCCAGAGCCCCTTTGCCCTCCTGGACGCACTGTTTGGCCTCGTCGCGAAGGTGGGTGAAAAACTCGATGGTCCTCGGGTTTCCCAGCATGGCCACCAGCGGAAAAACGTTGCCGCACATTTCCCGGCTTCCCACCGGGCTGGGTACGGCGGTGCGGAGGTCCAGGAGGTCAAGCCAGAGCTCCGCCGCCTGGTCGGAAAGTTTCAAGGTTTCCATGAAGGTGTCTTCGTGAAAGCGGACAGCGAGCTTTTGCTCCATGAAGGGGATTAGCTCCCGGATCTGCCCCAAGTAGTGCTGGCGCTGGGATTCCCGGATCGGCAGCTCCACCATCGTGGCGTCGACGACAAACATGGGAACATCGAAGTGTTCGCGCACGACCTCCCACCACTTCACCTGGGGGAGACAGGGGATCCGGGTGGTGACCAGCATGTCAGGGCGGGGGAGCCCGCCGTAGGGAAGCGTGGGATCGTCGACCCCCTTGCCAAGCACGATCCCCAAATTGACCCGGCTGTAGGAGCACAAATCGATCGAATACCCTTTTTCCTCCGCCGTCTCGCAGAATTCCTGAGCGCGTTGGATGGAGGCGACGACGGCCGAGTAATTTTCCGGATAAACAGGATAGATGCCCAGCGCCCAAAAGAGCTCGATGGGCACGTTGCCCGATACCCAGGCCACGGGGCGGCCCTCGGCCCGGTGACGGGAGGCCCCCTCCCAGTACTCCTTGAGGACAACGGCGGCTTCGTAAGAGGAGTCCAAAGCCCGCCCCTTCTTTTTCGGAGCGGTAGTCGTCATGAGAAGGCACCTCCCTTCACGATGTCAACGAAGGTTTGCACGCGCGTGCGCACCTGCTCGCTTTCCAAGACCAGTTCCGAATCCAGCAGCAAAGACGGGATGCCCCGGGAGCGTAAGCGATCCCTCCAGACAGGGTAGTCGTACTGGTCTTCATCGGAATATTTCTCGATCACGAAAATCACCCCTCTGGCATTGCTGCGCTCGATATGGTTCAGCAAGTGGCGCCAGCGGGGCTCCATGGGGGTCTTGTAAGATTCCGGAATCTTGCTCCAGTACCGTTCGATGACGGCCTCCACCGGCTCTCCCGCCTCATCCACCTCATCCCAGAAATAGCGGCTCCCCGTCCCCAGCTCCTCGGAGACCATGGTTGCGCCGCATTGCCGGAGCAGAGGGAGAAAGGAGCGATCCACCAGGATGGGCCCGGAAACGTGCAGCGGAGTGAGCTCCTCTGTCTTCTCCGGAGTGTCACGGCGGGAGGATTCGAGGAGTTGCCCCAGTAACTCGTTGTGCTTCTCCTTGGTGAGGACGAATCCGCTGAGAAGGGCGTCCAGGTAGGTATCGGCGCTGAGTCGCGGCGGCGATGCGCCGAGGAGAGAAGCGGTATCCTTCAACAGCCTCCGGTTCTCGTTGAAGACGGCGATGCTATGGCGTAGCGCAGCCGACTCCAAAGGCTTGCCCGTAAACTTTTCCAGTTCTCCTTTGAACTCCAGCATGGCCTGCCGAAAAACGCGGTGGTTGGTTTCTCCTTCCAGGATGGCGGGGACATCGATCAAAAAGGCGCGCTGCTGCGGGATATGGCGGCCCCACAGGTCATAGAGCATCCGCACCGCATCGCTGCTGTTCGAGATGGCTACCCCTGCCAGGTGGGCGAGGTCGCCGCACAGGCCCTGCTCCAGGATGCTGCGGGCCAGCTTGCCTGCGAAAACCGGGAGGTAGGAGTCTGCCAGCGTGACGTTTGCGGTAGACCCCAGGATGCGTAGGGGGATCATCCCCGCCGCATGGATGAACTCCTCGGGGATGTAGCTGTCCAGGCAGCCGATGACCTTGCGCCCTTCCCGGGACCACTGGCGGCTTGATTCCAGGGGATCGGCAAGAATTCGAGCGAATTCAGTCTGAACCAAATAGGTTTTTCCTTAATACATCCGATGGTCCGTTACTGTAGTAACGTCCCGCGAGCAAGGAGAAAAAAAAGAAAAATCGTCTATCCCAGATGCGGTGGCGGCGCTTTCTTCCACGTCGCGCCGGGTTTTTCGATGGTGTAGTAGACCTTGATTTCGGGGCTATCCTCGAATATCCGGGGAACCACTTGGACGGGCATTCCGATCTTGATCTCGTTTGCGGGAATCGATTCGCCCGTCCAGGCCATCAGCCGTCCACCTTCTTCCAACTCCACCACCGCTACGGTGTAGGGCGCGATGTCTTCAAAGCCCGTTGGCGCCGCCGTGATGGTGGTATGAGTGTAGATCTTCCCCTTCCCATTGTATTCCTTGAACTCGAAGTTTCCCGACAAGCACTCTGGGCAATCGGCGCGTGGCGGGAAAGTGGTGTAGCCACAATCTTTGCACCTCGAGCCCATCATGCGGCCGTCCTTGAGGTGCACGGCAAAATCCGAGACCTTGGAGTAAGGAACAAAACTGACTTTTCCAAACCAACTAAACATAAATCAATCCCTCCTGAAGAGATGGACAAAGGTGTACTGGCCGATGCCGCCGACGTTGTGCGTTAGGCCGACGTCCGCATTGGGTACCTGGCGCTCCCCGGATTCCCCGCGCAGCTGCTTGACAATTTCGTAGGTCATGGAAACCCCCGTGGCCCCAATCGGATGACCTTTGGCTTTGAGGCCGCCGTCCACATTCACGGCCACCTCGCCCCCGATGTAGGACCGTTTCTCTTCGATGAACTTGCCGCCGTGACCTTTCTTGCAGAATCCGAGGTCTTCATAGGCCATGATCTCGGCAATGGTGAAGCAGTCGTGGACCTCGGCGACCTTTATGTCTTTGGGCGTGACCTTGGCCATGCTGTAAGCTTGTTTGCCGGCTTCCACGGCCGAAGGCAGGCCCACCAGATTGGGGCGGCGCAAAACGGACATGCTCGCCGTCGCACAGCCCACGCCATCCAACCAGACCACTTTTTTACTCAGGGCCTTGGCCCGGCTCTCCTCGGCCAAAATCACGCAGGCGGCCCCATCCGCGTTGGCGCAACAGTCGTAGACACAGAATGGCGAGGCCACCGGGTCCGAGTTCATCGCCTTGTCCAACTCGATCTCTTTTCGGAAAAGGGCGTTGGGGTTTTTGGCGCCGTAAAAATGGTTTTTGACGGCCACCTGCATCATCTGCTTGTGCGTTGTGCCGAACTCGTGCATGTGATTGGTGGCGAACATCGCGTAGTAACCGGGAAAGGTGCTGCCGAAAATGGATTCCCATTGCACCTCACCGACACGACCCATCAGGGCCAGGATTTCGGGGGTCGAGAGTTCCGTCATCTTCTGGCAGCCGATGACGGCCACGATTTGATGCAACCCGGACTTGATCGCCATCCAGGCCGTGCGGATAGCGGCGCTCCCCGAGGCGCAGGCCACTTCAGTCAGCCAGGTAGGCTTGGGATTGAGATTGAGATATTCCTGGACCACACCGGCCACCGAGCGCTGTTTGTGGTACTCCGGGACCGCGGCAACGACCGTGGCATCCAATTCTTCACGGCTGATTCCTGCATCCTTGATCGCCAGGCGGAAAGCCTCGAAGGCCAGTTCCTGGACCGTGGCATCGCTCCGCCGGCCAAAAACTCCGTGCCCCGCTCCAATGATTCCAACTCTACTCATGTCTTTCTCCTTTTCTCTGACAGGCCACCAGCCATCTTGCGCATGGTTGGCCTAAAGCAATGTCCGGTCAAAAATGGCGGCGTTTAAATGTATTGTCCGCCATCGATCTTGATGACCTCTCCCGTGATATGCCGGGAGAGGTCCGAGCACAGGAAGGCCACTAAATGCGCGCAATCCTCGGGCGTGGCAAAGCGACCAATGACGGTTTCAGCCATGGCCTTGTTCTTAAACTCCGGCGCGAGGTTTTCCATCATATCGGTGAGGACCATGCCCGGCGCGACCACGTTCACATTGACGTTGAAGGCCCCCAGCTCCCTGGCCAGCGACTTGGACATGGCGATTTCCCCGCCCTTGGAAGCGGCGTAGTTCGCTTGTCCGAATTTTCCGCGCAGGCCGTTGATCGAGGAGATGTTGACGATCTTGCCGTATTTTTGATCCTTGAAGACCATCGCCGCGGCCTTGTTGTAGTTGAAATAGCCCTTGAGGTTGACCCCGATGACCGTATCCCACTGCTGCTCGGACATCTTCCAGATCACGCCGTCCCAGGTAATCCCGGCGTTGCAAACGAGGATGTCTAAACGGCCAAAGGCCTCCTGCACTTGCTGGACCATCTTCATGGCATCGTCATAGCTGGAAACGTCGGCCTTGACGGCCAGGCCTTTCCGCCCCAGCTTCTCGATTTCCGCCACCACCTGCTTGGCCTCGGTGTCGTGGCGCCGGTAGTTCACGGCCACATCCACGCCCTCGCGGGCCAACCCGATGGCGACCGCGGTGCCAATGCCCAAGCTGCCGCCGGTGACAATTGCTCCTTTTCCTTTGAGTCCCAGATCCACGGTTATACCTTCCTTTCCTGGTTACGAAATTGTGTGCTGCTTGGTCATTTTTGCGTATCCTTAGGCAAAATGCTTTCTATCAGCTCCTCTGTCCACGGCGCGGCCTTAGCCAGCGCGCGACGCAGTTTGATAAAGTCCACCTCGCGGTTGTCCTTGGGTCCTTCGTTGAAGGCCCTGAAGCCCGCCTTGGCTTCGGTCATCATGTTCAAGGCGAGCCATGACCGGTTGGTTTCACAGTTGCGCTGCCAATGTTCCAGTTTTTTCTTGCGCATGGATTCCAGGGTCTTGGAAACGCAGTCGGGCATGGTCAAGGCCAGGGAGTAGCACATGCGTTCCACCTCCTGGTCCAAAAGCGTCAAGTCTGTTTCGCAACCGGCGGCCGCCTCTGCCGCAGCCTTCCTGTCCGGACCGGTCTTGAACCTCCCGAACTTGGGGTTGCCCCATTCATCCGACTCCTCCTCGTAGACGAAGGGGTTGCGGATGAAGGTGCCGTCTTTTTTCTTGAGCACCGGGACGATCTTGTTGATCAGCCCGAAGCGCACGGCTTGTAAGGCGGACCAGGGTTCGCAAAGCACGCACGACTCGATGGCGCGGTTGATGCCCACGTACAAATGCAGGAAATCGGTGGCGCCGCCATCGGGCGCGGAACCGTGCTTGGGGCCGGCTTGGCCAAACCGTGCGGTATCTGCGGCGATCGTAAAATCGCAGGCCATGCCGATTTCCTGGCCGCCGGCGACGCGCAGGCCGTTGACGCGGTTGATCACCGGTTTGTCGCAAATCAGGATGTGCGTGACCATGTCGTTGAACAGGCGCATGTATTGTTTGTATTCCTGCGGGTTGCCCGCATAATATTCGGCGTATTCCTTGGTGTTGCCGCCCGCGCAGAAGGCCTTATCGCCCACGCCCGTGAAGACGACGGCCACGCAGGCGCGGTCCATCGAGGCTTGGCGGAAGGCGAGGATGGTTTCCTTCACCATGGGCGTGGTGTAAGAGTTGAACTGTTTCGGGTTGTTGAAGATGATCCAGTAGTTGGTCAGGCCTTCGACGGGCCGGCCCTCGAAATCCTTCGGGGGCCGTTTTTCGACCAGAATTTCTTTGTATCGGTAATCCGGGACAATGTGATGATCCATGATCATAATTTTTACCTCAGTCAAGAACGTCCTGCATAACTTCTCCTAATATATCAAAACAGAGCATAAGTAAAACCTCTGCCGCCGGCTAAAAGACTTCCGCCGGTATGCCTGCCCGCCAGCGTACCTGACTCGCGATCCACTGCAGAGTGGGAAGGTTGACCCTCCATAGTTTCCTTTCCGTTGGTAGACGATCCAGGGAGTAGACTTGCACCAGCCGGGGCTGGATTTCTCGCACCTTCTCCAGCCATCGCTCCACGGAATCCGGGTCCGTATTGGCGACCCTTCCTTGAACAAAAAGGGATTGCAGAATGATGTCCGTCAAACTTCTTAACCCGGCGACGATCTCTCCAAGATAAAAATTAGGCATAGGATTGTTCAGTCGGCGGATCATTTCCTCGCTTCCCGCATCGAGCTTCATGACCTTGAGGTCAAGCATTTCTAGGGCCGCGCGTACCTCTGCGCTTCCCACTGTCGAAGAGTTGGAAAGGATCGCAAGCTTGACCTCAGGAAGGTATTGATCGCGGACTCTCTTAGCGGCTGCGATGATTTCGGCTAGATCCGGATGGAGCGTAGGCTCGCCGTTGCCTGAAAAAGTGATGCAGTCGAGTTTTGTTCTGTGTTTGACTAGCCGATGTAAGGACATCTCGAGCGCGGAGGAGACCTCAGCCGGACGGGGCAAATCGTCGGTCTGATAGGTAAGGTGGGGCGTAGGTTTAGACGTCCAGTCATACTTACAGTAGAGGCAGCTGAAAGAACAGAGCTTGTAGCTGGTGGGAAGGATGTTGATTCCGAGCGAGACGCCGAGCCTTTTCGAAGGGACGGGTCCGTAAATAATCTCCGATTGCAACGGAAGGATGTTTAAAGATGCCCTGTTCAAGGCTGCTCCGTTCGTTACTACCCTCGAATGATCCTTGGCAGCATCATATGGTGATGCGGACAGATAGACTTCGGGTTCTGGTAGACGCAGTTGGCGAAAGCTGCCATATAGTTCCGCATTGCTGCGAAAGAGATCACCTCGTCCACAAAACCCATCTTCGCGCAGTAGCCCGGGCGGGACTTGGCGTTGTAGTCTGCCGCCAAAGCGTTCATCTTCTCGATGATCGGCTGTAGCGGCTGGCCTGCGTCCTTTTCTTTCACCAGCCTTCGGGCAAAGGATGCCGCGGCGGCGGTTTCTCCGTGCATCACATAGATCTCCGTGGTCGGCGTTCCCAGGGTAAAGGCGTTGTGGTTGTTGGCCGTGGGGCCGCCCATAATGTAGTGCGCCGCCGCCGTCCCTTTGCGCAGCACCACCAGCATCATCGGCACGTCGGTCTGCTCGATCGAGTATATCAACGACTGTCCAAGCCCTAACAGCTCGGCCTTTTCGGCATAATCGCCCACGTCGATGCCCGTGGTATCCTGGAACCAAATTATGGGGACTCTGTCTCTTCCGCACAGCGTCACGAACTCATTCATCTTGATGAGTCCCTGCCGATAAAGCTTG
>Ga0209211_10002645_pt1 | contig 30539 bp, 27 predicted proteins | sample RifGroA2_FD_183992 | JGI IMG/M metagenome (GOLD analysis project Ga0209211, IMG submission 183992) | Groundwater microbial communities from Rifle, Colorado, USA - Groundwater A2 (SPAdes) (version 2) | ecosystem: Environmental > Aquatic > Deep subsurface > Groundwater | place: Rifle, Colorado...
GAGCCATTCAGGTCGATCCGATTCGGCGATTCGTCGGGTGTGACATCACATCAAGCATTAGGCCAATCTCACCTTTGCCCGAAACCAACACTAGTATTCGGGTCCATAGGCGATGGCAGACCATTTGGTGATTTGCTTGTTTCAATCAGGCCAGCCATATTCTTCAGAATATTGTGTAAAGCAATGGAAACGGCGTTTTCAGCTAATTTGCTGCTGTAGGAGATTCAAGAAGCAGTTGTCCATCCTTGGTGGGAATCGTCTTGCCCGGGGCGTGATCTAGGCGAACCCGGCCTTCCTTTCCGTCAAGACGATAGGTCACATCGTAACCAACCAGTTTGTCGGAGGTCTCATAGACAGTTCGGCAGCGATGCTCAATTGCCGAGACCGTATCCCGGTCCTGCATGCCCTTCTGCACGGTATTGCCCGCATAGCCGCCAGCTGCTGCGCCAGCCACCGTCGCCAGAGTATTACCCTTACCCCGCCCGATCTGGTTGCCGACCACACCTCCGAGAATGCCGCCAATCACGGTGCCGGCAATTCGGTGCTCATCCTGAACTGGGGCTCGCCTCTGAACCTGGATATCCTGGCAATCCTTATGCGGAGTCTTAATCTTTTCCTTGATTTCCTCGACAGCCAAGACTTCGGCCGATTTTGGTTGATTCAGCATCTTGTAGCCGGTCACACCACTGGCACTGATCGCCACCATCGCGATCGAACCGATGACGACCCCTTTGATCATTGATTTATCCATCTTCATTTCTTTCGGACACTTGAGAAGCATTTTTGCGGCGATAACGCCAAAAAGCTGTAACCGCCCATAATTCAACGCAAAACAGATGCCAAGCCCGTGAACTGACGAAAAATCAGTTGGTTAGAAAAATCTGTGATGGCGAAAAATCACGGATATGTCGTTTCTTAGCGACAAATAAACGCCTGAAACCGGGATGTGTCTGTTACGACGCGATACTTCATGTCGCCACATAGCGACAGTTCAGAATCAGACAAAGGCTTGTACCGTACGGCCCCACGTCTCTGTCTGTCGGCTTATATTGAACGCCTCGATTGTCAGTCTTTAGGACCAATCCCTTCGACCACTTTTCCAATCTCTATGTGGTCGTCAAACTCTACGAACTCGACCACTGGATGCCGCCGCTCTGGGGTTACTCTGCGCTCGCCCTCTTCCGGAGGTCCAAGGTCCTTAACTCGCCGTTCGTGGCGCGATCGTTTGACGAGAAATTTTGTTTTGTGCATTGGCGATAGCAGAGAGGAATTGTTTTCTGTTCCTGCCCAATGTACTTGCTGAAGCTTAAGGCCCCCTGAAAGCCACTCAAATTCTTAGCGGCATCGTTCGGCTAAATGGTCTGTTGTCTCAGCCGGTAGAACAGCAAATTATGCATAGAGGGGCCGTCTAATTGAATACAGTCAATTTATTTGTGGGAATATTTCCCTCTTCATGGTTTGGCTATGTGTGTTTTTGCCTGAACTTGGTCTAACTCTTCTTCCTTAAGACTCAGCTAAGGTCACTACGCTAGACTGGCCAATCAATTTGGCATGTTGCCATTGAACCAATAGAGAGCAATATGACCTCAGCCATGCTCCTCCTGTGGATAGCCTTGGGCATTGTTGTTCAGCTGGCACTTTGGCTGGGCATTGTCTTCTGGCGCCACTGGCAGCGCTATATATCGTTGCAGGATCAGGCCAATGGCAAGAGTCCTGCAACTCTGTCCGATAGTTTGCAGACTGACACTGCTTCCGAGGGCTGGAAAGGATTCAGGACTTTCAAGGTTATTCAGAAAACCCTTGAAGATGGTAACGGAGCCATTTGCTCCTTCTATCTACGTCCAGAGGATCGGCAGTCACTTCCCGTATTCAAGCCAGGACAGTTTCTTACCTTCAAACTGGCCATCCCGACTCCAGGAGGCACGGCGGAAGAACTCATCCGTTGCTACTCCCTCTCGGATTCGCCTGCTCATGATACTTACAGGGTTTCGATAAAGCGCGTCCCAACGCCTAACGGCACCTCCCTACCTCCTGGCCGCTCATCCAATTTTTTCCACGACCATGTACACGTAGGCACATCATTGGCAGTTCGGGCTCCATCAGGACATTTTTATCTCAACCACGAAGCCTCTCCAGTTGTACTGATTGGCGGAGGAATCGGTATCACACCGATGTTGAGCATGCTCAACTGGATCGTGAATCACCAGCCTGAACGTGAAGTTTGGCTGTTTTACGGCGTGCGAAATAGCGCTGAAGTGATTATGAAGGCGCATCTTCTGGCGCTCGCAGCCCAACACCCGAATTTCAAGCTGCACATCTGCTTTAGCGCGCCGCTACCGGGTGACATGATGGCGCGCGATTTTCACCATAGGGGTCGTATTGATGTCGCGCTGTTAAGGACAGAGTTACCGCTGAAACCGTTCGATTTCTATATATGCGGTCCGACGCCGATGATGGAAAGCTTGGTCGATGCCCTTGAAGACTGGGGAGTTCCGGACTCACGAATTCATTTTGAAGCATTCGGACCTGCGTCGATAAAACGCAAATCATCCATCGAGCCGAAGGTTTCCGAGAGCTGTACCGAAACTGTGATGGTGACCTTCGCCAAATCTAACAAACAGTTCATTTGGGACGGCACGTCCAACAGCCTACTGGAGTTTGCAGAAAGCAACGGGGTAAAAGTTGAGTCGGGGTGTCGTGCTGGTGGCTGTGGTAGCTGCGAAACGCGAATTCAAAGTGGAGAGGTGAAGTTTTCACATTCGCCTGACTTCGATTCAGAGCCTGGTAACTGTCTGCTCTGCGTATGCATCCCTGTCACTGACGTCGTTCTGGAGGCCTGATGCCAATTTTTCCCTCCACCCTTTGGCGAGAGCACATCCTGCCCTTTGCTTTCCTGGTGTTGCTCCTTGGTGTTTTGACGCTTGCCGGAGATTACCTCTTGCACCGATTGAATCTGGTGTGGGTCGGACGATACTTGGGCATTCCTGGAACGATACTTATCATCGGATCCCTGATGTATTCACTACGTAAGCGGAAATACATCAAGACGGGGAATCCGAAGAGCTATCTGAATATGCATGAACTGGCTGCCTGGCTTGGGTCATTGCTAGTTCTGATTCATGCAGGCATTCACTTCAACGCCATTCTTCCTTGGCTGGCCACTGTGGCCATGGGTATCAATGTCATTAGCGGGTTGGTCGGCAAGATGCTGCTGCAACGCTCCCGCGAACACGTTCAGTCACAACGTGACAGCTACCAATTGCGCGGTCTATCTCGACCTGAAGTCGAGCAAGCAGTTTTTTGGGATTCAGTGACTTTTGATGCAATGACTCAGTGGCGCAAAGTTCATATCCCGATTTTTATCGTTTTCGCCGTGCTGAGTCTTGGTCACATCATTAGCGTATTTCTATTCTGGGGCTGGCAATGAATCGCATTGTCAAATGGGTGATCGCTACCAACCTGCTTGTCTTGGTAGTCCTAACGTTCGCCTATCCACATTTGATGGTTAGCCCCGGAAAGCTCATCGTTGGACATCGGCAATTAGAGACTGATTGCTTTGCCTGCCATGCAGGACTTCGAGGAGCCTCTTCGGAGCGCTGTACAACCTGTCACAAGTCAGATGATATCGGTCGGCTAGATACCAAAGGGCAACCCATTCAGAAGCCTTTGACCTCAACGGCATTTCATCAAAAGCTGACGAAACAAGATTGTGTGGCGTGTCATAGCGATCATGCTGGCGTGAAGCGCTTCAAGATACATGGACACTTCAGCCATGCGCTCTTGCAGGCCGCAACCCGTGAGCAGTGTCAAGAATGCCATAGACCGCCGGCTGATTCTTTACACAAGCAGATTACCGGTAATTGCGCTCAATGCCACAGCCAGGAAAGGTGGACACCGGCCACGTTCAATCACGACAAATTCTTCGTACTTGACCGCGACCACAGTGTTCAGTGTGTGACGTGCCATGTACGAAACGACTACAGCCAATACACCTGTTACGGTTGCCACGAACACACCCCTGAAAAGATTCGCCGAGAGCACATTGAAGAAGGTATTCGAGATTATAAAAACTGCGTTGAATGCCATCGAAGTGCGGATGAGCACGACATCCGAATGCCGGGAGGAAATCGCCGTGAAGATGACTAGCAGAGGCCCGATTGACCTGCGCCGATACGCCTTCATATCGATTGCGGCTGCGGTTGCGACCATTCTGCTCAAAGGGGTTGCATGGTGGCTGACCGGCTCCGTCGGTCTATTGTCGGATGCGATTGAGTCGTTCGTTAATTTGGCAGGTGCCTTGATGGCGCTATGGATGCTCTCCATTGCGATCATGCCAGCGGATGCGGAACACCCACATGGTCATGATAAGGCCGAATATTATTCGAGTGCCTTTGAAGGATTTCTAATTGTCGTTGCAGCGGCGAGCATCGGCTACACAGCAGTCGAGCGTCTAATACATCCACAGCCACTGGAAGCGGTCGGTATTGGCCTTTTGGTTTCGGTGCTTGCATCGATCATAAACTTTGGCGTTGCAAGAGTATTGCTTCGAGCGGGTACCGAGCATAAGTCGATCACTCTGGAGGCGGATGCGCATCACCTCATGACCGATGTTTGGACCTCTGTTGGCGTAATAGCCGGAGTGACGTTGGTTTGGCTCACAGGGCTGAACTGGCTGGACCCGGTTATTGCCCTTTTGGTTGCGGCCAACATTGTATGGACGGGCTGGCAACTTATGCGACGTTCTGCGTCTGGCTTGATGGATGTTGCACTACCAAAGTCGGAAATCGCTCAGATAGAACAAGTTCTCTCCACCTTTGATACAGAAGGGGTTTGCTTTCACGCGCTACGGACCCGCCAAGCCGGAAGGCGAGTATTTATCAGTTTGCACGTGTTAGTACCTGGCGATTGGTTAGTAAAAAGAGCCCATGATTTTTCTGAGGAGATTGAAGCGTCACTTTGCAGACAATTTCCGCACGCGCACGTCATGACACATCTCGAGCCAATCGATGATCCGTTATCCATGGCAGACGAAGCATTGGATAGACAAAGGTAAGTCTGCCAGCGGATCTGGGATGTATTTCCATTTATCTGCATTTGAATACGCCAAAGACGGCAAGCAGCAGTTCGACCACCACTACCAACGGTAGAGCGAAGGTATGGGCGGCGAAAGTCTGCTCGTGGCCGGCTACTGTCTGTTACTGATTCTCCTCAGCTAATGCTCGATGACCGTAATGGAAAAGCATGGAACATTTATTTCCGCCGGGCGTTTCATAAGCGACTCAATGCGAATTTCGTCATTGGAGCGACGAGGAAAAAACGGGGATGGACGACAAAACCGGAATAGACGATGCAGACATGGCGCAGGCCTTATCAGCCCGAGCTGGCGACCTGCGAGCGTTCGCAGGTCTGGTGCGCCGCCATCAGGATCGCATGTTTGGTTTCCTGTTGCGCATGCTTGGTACGCGTGACGAGGCAATGGACTTGACCCAGGATTCCTTCCTGAAGGCCTGGAAGGCGTTACCGGATTGGCGACCTGAGGCGCGCTTCACTACTTGGCTGTTCCAAATAGCACGTAACGCGGCTCTCGACCTGCTGAGGCACCGGCAGCGTATTGAGTTCGTATCGCTCGACGCTGATCCCTCCCACGACATAGTGGAAGATTACACACCATCTCCTGAGAAACAATTTTCCGACCGGCAGCGCATTAGCTTGCTTCAGCGCGCCATTGACACGCTCCCAGTTGATCAACGCGAAATCCTCCTGCTCCGTGAACTAGAGGACATGAGCTACGCGGAGCTCGCCTTAATACTCGGGATCAACGAAGGAACGGTCAAGTCACGCCTTGCCCGAGCACGTGCTGCAGCCCTTACCAATTTCCGTCACTACGCCGGGGAGAGTCCAGATGACTGATCCACATGAAGTCCACGCTACTGACATCGACCTGTCCGCCTATCATGATGCAGAACTTCCTGCTCCTGCTCGCCTCCGTATTACTGCGCACATCGCTGCATGTCCGCTTTGCGCAAAGCGCCTCGCCGACTTTGCCGCCTTGTCCGCTGACTTCGCCCAGTTACCCAAAGATAGCCTTGGTTTCGATCTCGCCAGCGTCATAGCGGGACAGCTTCCTGGACCGGCCAGGTCGCACCGGTGGACACCTACGCTAGGCTGGCTTGGCCTGCTGCCTGCGGGAATTGGGGCCACGGTCTCAATCGCGCTGGGCATCGCCATTGGTGGGGTTCTATTTAGTGGCAGTGCCGCCCTACCGCGAGAGACGGCCATGAGCGTATTCGATTCTATCCCGCCAGGCGGACTCTGCCTCGGTCTGGACAGCTGCTATGCCGAATATCCCAACAAGACAGGAGTGATCAAATGAAGCCCCAACTGCTACGAACCCTGCTCGCTTTTTCTGTCCTGATTAACGTCGGGGTACTCGGTGCAGCCGCATACCGGGAATTGAACACCGACGCCTTTCCGGGGTTACCGCGCTACCTCGAACTCGATGTAACGCAGACCCGTCACTGGCACGAGGCAGAGCGAAATTTTCTTGTCCAGCTCGCCGACGTTACGACGGCAATCGAGGCACACCGCAGCCGGATGATCCGTGCCATTTTTGCCGAGTCCCCCGATCTCGCCCAGATTGATGCCGAACGCATCGCTATCGCGGCGCTGCAGGAGATTCAGCAAAAACGGGTGATCGAGCAACTGCTAAGGGAGCGAGCGTTACTTGATGCTGCACAACGCGAACGGCTCGCTGCATTACTACTTGCACAGCCGGCAGGCCCCTCAGGCGTCGAGCGCCTTCACCGCGACTGACGGGAACATTTGCGCCCCCCGAACGTTGAATGGATGTGAGTAGCTGACGCTTGCTCCCATCAACCTTTATTCATCTGGAGAATTATGCTCATGAAACCCTATATCCTTGCCGCTCTGACTGTCCTTTTCCTTGCTGCCACCGGCCCATCGCTGGCCGCGAACGATGCACACGATCATGGCCATGGCTCGGTATCGGCCACCCTGCAACTCAACGCCGGCAAGAAATGGGAAACCGATGCTCCGCTGCGAACAGCCATGGGGGAAATTCGTAAGTCGATGGCGTCCTCGCTGCACGCGATCCACGAAAATAAGATGTCGGCCAAGTCCTACGATGGGCTGGCTAAACAGGTGGAAGGCGCTGTCGGTCAGATCGTCGCCAGCTGTAAGCTTCCGCCAGCCGCCGATGCCCAGCTTCACATCATCGTCGCAGACCTGCTGGCTGGCGCCGAGGAGATGGCCGGCAAGATGAAAGAGGTCAAACGCGTGAACGGCGCAGTCAAGGTTATTGGCGCCCTCGATAACTACGGCAAGTATTTCGACGATGCAGGATTCCGGCCGATCGAGCACTGAGAATTGCGACGGCTTTAGGACAGAACGCACTGTCGGACCGCATTGAGGAAACCAAGGCGGGCGATTCTACGGTGCCACTTCAGATGAGCGATTGGAGGCATTTTCCAATCGCTCATCATGAAAGCATATGAATGATTATCCGAGGTTAGCAGCCATGCGTAATGTCTGCCTACTCCAAGGAGATAATAGCGATGAGTACGGAAAATGCAGTCCCTGAAGTACGCAACCTTAAACAGCTGCTTCGGTATCAGGAGAAGGCAGTCGTCAGCCGGATGCTGATCAAGAATCCAGTTGGCAACGTTACCCTGTTTGCCTTTGACGGCAATGAGGGTCTTAGCGAGCATACCGCTCCTTACGATGCCTTGGTAATAGGTGTTGAAGGCCGTGCTGAAGTTCCGGTGGGCGGCGTTAGCCATACACTGGAAGAGGGCGATAGCTTGCTGCTGCCGGCCAATATCCCGCACGCGGTAAATCCCATGGGCGGGTTCAAGATGCTGCTGATCATGATTCGTGGTTAGGGGTTATAGACGACCAGAAGTGTTATGGGCATATCCTTGGAAACGGTTTTCTGCTGCGATTTGTGCTGTATTTGAGCCGGATGGTTGCTAACGACCACTCAAGTAAGAGATCCGCGAAGATTGGGTCGGGAGTTCGCGTTCGCTAGCCAGGAAAGCTGAGCTGCCCCGCAGTGCTGGCCTGAAAGTCCGCTGACCCCACTACACCTGTCGCTCATCTGGCGATGGCTGAACGGCAGTTAAGGCCGATGAGCACGAATTGCCTATCAGGCAGGTTTCGGAGTGGAGCAGCCTTTCCGGCGACAGCTATCGAGACGCATCGAACTTCCGTATCTGGCCGGTTGTCGCCCGATGTCACTTGGTCAATGCGGTGATATTTGGTGGTCAGGTGCTATGAGATAGGGCGGTCAACTCAGCCGCGATTTGGCATTCAGGGAAAGACTTTCAGGCCATTGCCTGAAATGCAGTCGTGCCGGCCGGCATACAGACGCCCCGTCGCAATGGCAAAGTGTCCAGGGAGAACACCACTGCTCGCCACCAGCGAGGCCAGGATATCAACCTTGGCTTCGGAGCCACCGGTATTAATCGAGGAATTGTGCACCTACCGCAGATTGATACAGAGGTTTTTGGTTGCCTTAGAAATCTCCTCGATCAGACCTTCTCGCTCGAGTGGCTGGGCCTGAATCGCATAGGCCATAAGGAGAAGCGTTGCCGGATGAACATCCAGAACCCTGGCAATTTCCTCAAGCTTGTCGACAGTTGGGCTTTTCAGCCCTCTTTCGAGAGAGCTCAAGTACGTCCGGCTCGAGACAACGCCGAAATCCTCCTGGGTTAATCCCTTATTTTTCCGAACCGTCCGGATTGCGGTTGCAAGGCTTTGGCGAAGATTCATTTTGGGCTCCCATACGAGACCCAATGAACCCATTTCGAACACTATAGAACTACAATCTATAGTGTTCATTTTTCCGGTTCAGGTGCTGTGGATTTACTAACCAACTCGCTGCAATCCGAGCGATACCGAGGATGCTCGGTCACAACTCTTGGCCCGGCTGCATTGGCCGAAATAGGGCGGGTGACCGCGCACTATGGACTGCTAGTCGCCCGTGTAAGGGAATTCGTGTCCTACGTCTCGTCACAGACGCACAGACTGCCTCCGGTTGTCGGTTCCAAGGAGTCGATCAAACTTTTGCCGTTCGTGCTGGAGATGATTCGGCCAGCGTTTGCACCTGGCGACCTGCACATACTTGTGCAGGCATCGGATCAAGTGACCATGGTCCGTGAGGCAGTCGATCGGTTCCCCTATAGCGTCTGGGGAACGTCAGCCTTTGATCCAGAAAAGTTCGGGAGAACGGAGTACCGGCGATACAAAGGCGCTGGCTGCTGGCGCGATCAGAGCACCTACAGCACCAGCGACGTCCATGAGCTAGCAATGGAGATTTCGCTAGCGATTCGGTATTTGGGGAAGGTGCAGAGTGTTCTTCAGCAAAAAATTGCCGAAGAATCCCATGTGCTGAGGAAAAAATTGAACCGGAGGCGGAAATCGTCAAGCGGTTCGTGACCCTCAATCTCTTTCTCAGTAATACTGCCGAATGTAGCTGTAAGCCTTTTCAAACAGTTCCTCATCGGCATGCAGCTTGTATTTGAAGAGCGCTTTCCGTAGCGCTTTCTTCACCTCACGCTCGCCGGCCTGGGTGCCCTGCCAGCCCGGAAAACGAACCAGGCGCACGATTTCGTCAATGTCGGCAACCACGCGCTCAACCATGATGGGCGTTTCTGCGGTTTTGACTTCGTTGAACAGGTCGGTCAGGGCTGCCTTGCCGCGATCCTCGTCTTCCTCGGGCGGCGTTTCCTTCTCTGCCTGAAGAGTTTCCTTGGCGATCTCCAGCAGTTGCTTCAGGAACTCGACACTGTTGATCTGACCAGACTCGAAGCGGTCCTTCAAGGCATCCAGCCGCTCAGACAGCTGCTTGAATTTCGGATTGCCGCCATGCCCCCGCAGCCGGCGTTTGAGCTTGATCTCGATCTCCTTGGCTTTCTTCGGGTCTGGGTTCGACAGCACCGCTTCCAGAAGGTCGGCATCAAGGACCAAGGTGTCGAGGTCATCTCGGACTGCATCCACATGCACATTCTGGTGGATCAGCTCGATGGTTTTGGCCCCGAGCGAATGCCAGATCAGCTTTCCGTGGCCGCTGGATGGCTGCACCGACTGGTACACCTGCGACAGCCACTTGTAATCCTTCTCGAAGGGGCCCAGTACCGTATCTGGGGAAAGGGCTTCCCAGATCTTGTTGAGCACGCTGTACTCAGCGGCGAAGTTGTCGCGAACCTCGTTGTTGGGCAGGCACTCCTGCGCCGCCATCAAACCTTCGTAACCCTGCTGGTCACGATCAATGCCGGGGAAGAAAGCCAGACATTTCTGCATGGCTTCTGGCAGCTTTTCTTTCAGTTCCTGAATGTTGCTGACAACCTGCTTAACGCTCTGATCGTCGAATTCCAGCGCTGCCGCTACGTCGTCGAAGATGCCGAGGTAGTCCACGATCAGGCCATGAGTCTTCTGTTCGGAGTAGGTACGATTCACCCGGCAGATGGCCTGCAGCAACGTGTGGTCGCGTAGCGGCTTGTCCAGGTACATCGCTTGCAGTATGGGGGCATCGAATCCAGTCAGCAGTTTGGCCGTGACGATGATCAGTTTCAGCGGGTCGGCCGGGTCCCGGAAGCGATCCAGCAGGCGTTCCTCTTCATCACGGCTTCGGTCGTAGGGTGCGTACTCAGGGTGTTCCTTCTTGTCTGCCGCCTGCACTGACATGACGATGTCCGTAGCTTCTGGCGGTAGTAGCTTGTCCAGCTCAGCCTTGAACAGCAGGCAGGACTCCCGGTCGAAGGTCACGATCTGGCCCTTGAAGCCGTTGGGTTCCACCTTGCTTTGGTAGTGCTGGACAATGTCCTCGCATACCTTGCGGATACGTTCAGGGGTCTTCACGAGCACCGCCATCTTGGCGGCGGTTTTGGCGAGGTTGTCCTTGTCCAGGTCGGAGAGGCCGCCGGTCAGGTCCTTGTAGGCAGCATCTAACGCAGCCTTGTCAATGTGCAGATTGATGAGTCGGGGTTCGAAGTGCAGCTTCAGGGTGGCGCCGTCACGGATCGATTCCTCGAAGCCATAGCGGCTCATGTAGCCCTTCTCATCCTCCTCTGCGCCGAAGGCGTAGAAGGTGTTGCGGTCGGCCCGGTTGATTGGTGTACCGGTCAGGCCGAATAGGAAGGCGTTGGGCAGTGCCTCGCGCATCTTGCGGCCCAGATCACCTTCCTGGGTGCGGTGGGCTTCATCCACCAGGGCGATGATGTTGCTGCGTTCGTTCAGGCTGCCGGTAGCCTCGCCAAATTTGAAGATCGTCGTGATGATGATCTTGCGCACATCCTGCCCCAGCAACTGCTGCAACTTCTCGCGGCTATCAGCCTTCTCCAGGTTTGGAATGTCTGCCCCGGTGAAGGTGCCAGTGATCTGGCTATCGAGATCGATACGGTCCACCACGATCAGTACCGTGGGGTTTTTCAGGCCGGCGTGCATGCGCAGTTTCTGCGCGGCAAACACCATCAGCAGCGACTTGCCGGAACCCTGGAAGTGCCAGATCAGGCCCTTCCGGGGATACCCCGCTAGCACGCGCTCGACGATCTTGTTGGCCGCTTCAAACTGCTGGTAGCGGCAAATGATCTTGATGCGCTGTTTTTTCTTGTTGGTGGCGAACAGGGTAAAGCTGCCAAGGATGTCCAACACCACATGCGGCCGCAGCATGCTTTCGGCAGACAGCTTGAGCGACTTCAGCGGGTGGTGCTGACCATCGTCGCCTTCACCATCCAGATGCCAAGGGCCCCAGTCCTTGACCGGCAGGCCGATGGAGCCGTAGTGGTAGGCCTTGCCCTCGGTGGCCACCGAGAACACATTGCAAACGAACAGCTCAGGCACGAACTTCTCGTAGTCGTCGTGCACCTGCACCGCGCCATCGACCCAACTGATGCACTTCTTAACCGGCGTCTTGGCCTCGATCAGCACCAGCGGCAGACCGTTCACCAACAGCACCAGATCAGCCCGGCGTTCGGTGGGGCCAGCACGGTAGGTGTATTGCTGGGTGACGATGTAATGGTTCTGCGACAGGTCATCTAGGTCGATCAACCGCACCGGCACATGCTCGTTGTTGTGGCCGAAGGGCATTGAACGTTCGCCGCGCATCCACGCGGTCATCTCCTCGTTGGCCCGGATCAGACCATCGGAGCGTACCGACAGCACGATGGCGCGCAGCTTGTAGAGCACCTCGTCGGCGCGGTCGGGCTGGGCGGCAATCTCCGGATTCAGGCGGATCAGCGCCTCACGCAGCCAGGGTTCGACCAGCACTTCCTGAATCTGGCGAGGCACCTCAGCCGGTGCGGCGTAGCGCCAGCCGATGCCTTTGGGGCTGGGGCCGTAGCTGGCTTGCGGTTCTTGAACAGCGTTGGTCGGGGCAGCCTTAATCGGGCCGGCGAGCAGATCGCGTACGTAGGCTTCGACGGTGTTGGATTCGGTGAACATCACGCCCCCCAAGTTTCAGCGACCAACTGCTTCTTTACAGATTTGCTCGCCGCAGTCCTCGATTCTAGTGCTTCGATGGCGACATCAAGATCCTTCAATTGAAGCAGTAAGCTATCCTGATCTGCCACGTTTGGTGCACAGATTGGCTGCTTCTTGATTCCAGCAATATTGATGTTGTAGTTACCAGCACTGGACTTCACTTCGCCTCGAAGTCGCTGCCTCGTTGATGGCGCGTTCAGGTACTCAGCCAGGAATGCAGGGCGCAACGTAGCTTCGTCGCAGCGGATTCGAATCAGGTAGCTGGCATACACGGTTTTTTCATGAAGGTGATCGATGACTACCGAACGGCCGACGTATTGAGGATTTCCGTTGGTTCGTACAAGGAGGACGTCGCCGCTTCGAAGAGCCAAGCGCTCGTACTCCACGTCATTGAGTTCAATATGTTGGAGATCCGAGTAGTCAACGCTCCCTCTCAAGACATTCGGAATCCGGAGGATCGGATAACCTAGTTCCGCGTAGGCTGAGCGCGATGATGAGCCGTAACTCAGGTCTGTCAGGTACGTACCCAGCGGTTTAGCAACATTCGGTTCAAAGTTCGCCGCTAAGACATCTTCGACAAGAGCAGACCGTGTTGTGCGACCTATCTCCGTCGCAGTTGTTTGTGCCTCAAGCACCGTCTCAATCGCCCGCAATGCTTCGATGAGCTCAGCTTGTCGCGAGATCGGCGGCAGCGCGAACTCCTGAAGTGCCATCGTCTTCCAGTTGATCGTGGGCGACAACGAGCCAACCGAGATTTCCATTGCCCGGTTCATGAACAGATCGCTCTGCATAAAGAACGGTAAAAACTCGGGTAGTGCGACGTCAGGTTTGGCGCGCAGCACCATCGCGTGTGCTGAACAAATCCCGTCGAAGTCTGCGACACCGAGCTTCCGTTGGTAAGCCCGGCGACGGCCAAAGATGATGTCGCCCTTCTTGAACATGAGCTTCGTAGCTTCCACGTCGTCCGGCGTGCCCCAGCGGCGAATCTTCAGTGAGTCGGAATCCAGATGTTCCAGGCCAACGTAGTGCTCCATCCCGGACTCGGACGGATTGTCGATACGAACATTGACATTGGTCGCCATCTGATCGAAGCGCCAAACTTTCCAGCCTGGCTTCAGGGATTCATTCTTCATTTTCTGCACTCACAAATGGCATGACGTAACCGAAGAACTCCTTGTGTGGAGTCCGTTTTTCCTGCCAGCGATATGGATTGGAGGGCGGGGTTTCCCGGTGCTTGCTCATGGTGATAACCAGCCGCCGCTTCGCACGCGATACACCTACGAAGAAACCGCAGCGTTCTTCGTCGGGCTTGCCCCAAAACGTCTGATTCTCAACTCCTAGAATGATGACAGAGTCGAACTCTAGGCCCTTGCTTTTGTGAATGGTCAGGATGCGCACCGCTTTGTCATCCACAAAGCGTTCAAGCGCCTTGGGCAATTCCGGCTCAATTTTGAGCAGCTCTTCGATGCGGGTTTTGGTGTCGCCTACGACTTCTTTGAGCCGATCTGGCGATTCGTAGTCAGGCGAGAGCGCGACCAATGTTTCGCGGGGAATCTTGTTCAAGAAGCCACGCGCTGACTCCCACCACCCCGAATAGGGCTCATCAATCAATTCCAGAAGTGATGCGCTCTTGCGCTGTGCTTTGATCAGGCGATCAAAGTCCCGGCGGGTGTTGGCCTGGATTTCGTCATCGGCAAAAGGCACCAGCAGGATCATCAGACGCACCCATGCCTTAGGCTCACGCTTGCCGTAGATGCAAGACAGGTAGTCGACCACTAGGCGCGCAACGGGCTCGGTGGTGATGTCCTGCATCTGTTGCTCGTTGCGATAGGGGATGCCTCTGGCTTCGAGTGCCGCAATGAGATGGTTGGCGTAGAGATCCGGTTGCTTGGAGATCAGTATGGCGATTTCTGAATGCGGAATCTGTTCAGTCTCGATCCACGTGGCGATCTGACCGGCCAGATGCTCAGCTTCTTGTCGACTGTCGTCGAAGCCCCAAGCGAGAATCTCTCCTTCGTCGCCGGCAATTTGCTCTTCTGGCATGACCGATGCAGGGTCAAGCACTCGGATGATTTCGTTCTGCAAGCGCAGTAGTCGCTGCTTGGAGCGAAAGTTGCGGTACATGTTGAGGGGGACCGCCTCAAAATCGGCGGCAAAAGTCTGGAAAATGCCATCGAGCGCGCCGGCCCAGCCCATGATCTTCTGCTTGGTATCGCCGACTGCAGTCAGACGTATTTTCGTACCTTGGAAGGCGATCTTCACGAGCTCATATTGCCGGTCGGTGCAGTCCTGGAACTCGTCGAGGAAAACGTCGCAGTAGGTCTGGCGAATAGCGTTCCGGGCAAGTTTTGATTTCTTGAGTATCTGAATGGCGAGCGGCACCAGATCTTCGAAGTCGATCTGCTTGTGAGTCACCTTGGGTTTGCCGAGGGTGTAGCCAGGCACAAGGGCATCCTTGCCGGTCAGTACAGGACGGAAGCGATCAATGATGCGTTTAGCAAAGGCATGGAAGGTGTAACTGTCAAAGCGTGACGCGAGATCAGCACCACAACGGCGTTGTACGCGCTCCTTCAGATTCTTGCTGGCATCGACCTTGAACGAAATCGCCAAAATTCGTTTGGGATAGCGGCAGGTGCCTGTGCGCAAGAGGAAGTCTGCGCGCTGCGCCAGCATTTCGGTCTTGCCCGCACCGGGCCCGGCCGTGAGCGCGAGGCAACGCACCTGTTCTTTTGCGGCAAGCAGCGCATTTGGTTCGAGCGTTAGTCCATCTGCAGGTTGCCAGGCGTCGATGGCAATCACTCGGGCAACTCCGCCAGTTTGGCAATAACGGCATTAGCCAGCCTGCTTAGTGAGGCTGGCATTTTTTCCAACAACTCAGCATCCGTCAGCTGAGCCAGAGCATCGATGTGGGCTGCGGGCTTACTGCCGAGCTTGAAGCGCTGGTGATAAGTGTTGAACAGCTTCTGTTCCTCAGGGCTGTACTGGCTGGGGTCATGATGACTTTTTCCGAGAACGGCCTTGATCGTTGAGTCATCCGGCACTTCTTCTGCGACACCGTAGGCTTCGGGAAAGGCAAGCAGCATGGCGAAGTCGAGATCCATGGGGTACGAAAAAAATACGTTGCTGTTTTCGAGTCTTTCGAAAACATTCTTTTTCCCGTCCTCGAAGAAGTGATGAGTCCGCACCGGAACTTCGTCGTCATCCCATTTCGATATTTTCCAAGAGGAAGGGAAGCATTTTTCGAGAGCGAATTTTGAAAACTGATCGTTTACGTACTTGATCCTTCCCCAGCCAGCAGCGTAACGAGCTACATCCAGATCAAGTAGGGTCAGATACGGGATTTGCAAAGCTGCAAGCAGACGCCAGAAGTGATTGACGTGCCGACCCCCTAGTGGAGCAATCGTGACGGCGGATTCATCCACTGGCGCGCCTTTGACCTGCAGCAGGCGTGGCAGGACAATCTCTTCACTATCGCCTTCACCCAGAACGACCAGCCGAGAGAAATAGATCTCGGGAAATGCCTGAACAGCCTCACGCACGAATTTGTGCGCTTCGTCCGTGTTTTCCGGCAACAGTATGTGCGTGACGCGAGATTGCCGTGCTTCGGTTAGCCGCAGATAGCGGATGTACTCTGGCGAGACTCGGCGCAGCATTGATGGAGCATGCGTGGCGATGAGGGCTTGGGCATCCGGGTGTTGAACCATAATGTTCAAGGCACTGACGATCCGCCCCAGGTAGTGTGGAGAGAGGCTGTTTTCGGGTTCCTCAACGGCCACCAGGGTGAAGACTGGGGGACGCAATTTGTCTGGGTCAAACGAAGTGTCTTGCCCGGCGAGCACGGCGCGGCCAATGGCTTGCGACGACAGTGCGAGAGACAGGTACAGCATCGACTTCTGGCCATCGCTCAGCCGGGAAAAATCGACCAGACTCTCGTCGTGCCCAGGCGAAAATGAAATTGACATGTGGCGCAGCAAGGCTTCGATCTCAGTGGCCACGAAGGTGATCTTCGGATCGGCAAAGAACTTGCCTTTGTGCAGCGTGGTCCACGTTGTTTTCAGACTCTCGCTCAGCGTATTGATCGACGGATTGGCCGCCAAGCTGTCACTGATCTGATCGGTCAGCGTCTTGATCTCTTCGCGCTCCGCATCCCATTTCACTGCGCGAAGCATCCTTCCTAGAAGGGCATTGGCGCCGTAAGCGATATGGTCGGCGGGATCGCGTTGTGCCGGAAGGTAGTGGACGTGGATATGGTTACGCTCAGCTCTGGGGACTTGTGCGGTACTGAGTGGCTCGCCTGCAGCATCCAGATCCAGTACATACACCATGGATTCTTCGATATCGCCATCTACGCCCAAGGTTGCACTGAGACGGTAACGAACGCGCGGAATTCCATCGGGTTCGTCCAGTCGCATGTGCCCAAAATTCGGCGCTACGGTCGTGTTGTCTTCGTCTTCTGCCAACTCGGGAAAGAGGAAGTCTGCTTCGATCCAGAGTTGCCGCTCGTCTGGAGTCACTTCTTCACTGCTGGGCACATGGAAGTCTGAACGCAGGATTCGGCGCAACGACGGGTCGAAGGCGAAGAGTCGGCACAAGGCCTGCAGTGCAGCCGTTTTACCTGCGCCATTCGGGCCAATCAGGTAGGTGATGTCTTCGAGCGTGATTTCGGTGGGATCTTCACCGAATGACTGGAAGTTTGACAGCCGAATTGTTTGGAGTTTCATTGCGTATCCTCAGCCTTGGAAAGGCCATCTAGCGTTTCCACCAATGCGTCCATCTGCGTCCAGAATGCACGCCCGTCGGTTTGCCATTGCTCCCAGGTAGAGCGCAGCGATACCGCTTCGCCATGGCTGTCGGTGGCAACGACGGGGGCAATGCGCTTCACGTAAAGCGGGATCGAGAGGTTGCCCGCATGGGCGCCGATTTCGGCCAGAGTGGCGACCTTGGCAAAACCGGGCATGTCCGCAAAGGTCTGGTAGGCGCTCAGGATGTGCTGCTGGTGTTCGGGCTTCAGAAAGCTCTGCGCCCGTTCCCGGGTGACCTCGTTCACCGCGTCGATGAAGATCACCTTGCCGTTGCGAGCGGCGGCCTTCCTTCGGTTGCAGATGACGATGCACGACTCCATCGGGGAGTTATAGAACAGGTTGGGGCCCAAGCCGATAACGGCCTCGACCCAGTCCTGCTCGATCATCTTGGTGCGCATGGCCTGTTCTTCGTTACGGAACAATACGCCGTGGGGCCAGAGCACGGCACAGCGACCCTGGGCCGTAAGGCTGGTCAGGATGTGCTGCTGGAAGGCGTAGTCGGCACGACCCTGCGGCGGCGTGCCGAGGGTGTTGCGGCCCCACTTGTCAGTGCTCCAGGCTTCCCGATCCCATTGCTTGATGGAATATGGTGGGTTGGCCAGGATCACGTCGAATTGGCGCAGGCGGTCACCTTCAATGTGCTTAGGTTCGGCCAGGGTGTCGCCCCGGATGATGTCGAAGTCCTCCACGCCGTGCAGGAAGAGGTTCATGCGGGCGATCGACGAGGTGATGAGGTTGCGTTCCTGCCCGTAGAGCTTGAGCGTCCGGTATTCGCCGCCGGAGCGCTTCACTTCGTCCAGCGCCGAAATGAGCATGCCGCCGGTTCCGCACGTGGGGTCGTAGATCGACTCGCCGGCCTGGGGGGCCAGCAGTTGTGTCATCAGGTGGACGACAGTACGGTTGGTGTAAAACTCGGCAGCGGTATGGCCCGAATCGTCCGCGAACTTCTTGATCAGGTATTCGTAGGCGTTGCCCAGTTCGTCCTCGGGCACGTTGGCCACCGACAGTGTCTGGGTTGAGAAGTGCTCGATCAGGTCCTTCAGTGTTTCGTCGGGCAGGCGCTCGCGGTTGGTCCAAGGGGCATCACCGAAAATGCCATCGAGCATGTCCGGGTTGGCCGATTCGATGGCGCGCATGGCTTTTTGGATGGTAGCACCGACGTTTTTCGGGCTTTGCCGGACATCGGTCCAGTGCGCTCCTTCGGGGATCTGGAAGCGGTGGTTTTCGGCAAACTGGGCATAGGACAGATCGCCATCAGAATCAGCCAGCGCTGCTTGATATTCCTCGTCCCAGACATCGGAAACGCGTTTGTAGAACAGCAGCGGGAAGATGAATTGTTTGTAGTCGCCGGCATCAATCAAGCCGCGAAGCCTGACAGCGGCGCCCCAGAGGTAGCTTTCAAGTTCTTGTTGAGTGATGCGGCTCATTGCAGCCATCCTCCTTCCGTCATGACCTGCGCAAGCCGTTCTTCGGCCTCACGGCAGTGGCTCAGGGCTTCCTTGAAGGCTGCAATAGCTTCCGGCAAAGCCGGGATGTCCTCTTGAAGCGGCGGGAGTACATAGCGAGAGATGTTTAGCGTCCAGCCCTCGGACTTGATCTCGTCGAGCGTGACGACGCGAACCGCATCCTGAACATCTGCAAAGCCGCGATACCAACCCAGGATTTCGGTGGCGTGTTCTGGCTCAAGAAAGTTTTGGGCTCGGCCACGGCGGAATAAGCGCGAGGCGTCGGCGATAAGGACCTTCTGTTTTTTTTCGGCAGACTTTCGCTTACGCAGCACCAGGATGCATGCTGCAAGGCCAGTGCCGTAGAAAAGGTTTGGCGCCAGCCCGATCACGGCCTCTACCAGGTCCATTTCAAGGAGCTTCTGACGAATGTCGCCTTCAGCCCCTTTCCGGAAGAGGGCCCCTTGGGGCAATACAACGGCCATGCGGCCGGTACCATCGGCCATGGATTTGACCATGTGCTGTACCCAAGCGAAGTCACCGCTGGAGGAGGGCGGCAGCCCCGCAAAATTGCGCCCGAAGGGATCGTTTAACCACAAATCCTCGCCCCATTTTTCCAGGGAGAACGGCGGGTTGGCGATCACACAGTCGAATGAAGCCAGCCTGTCACCTTCGAAGAAGGCCGGATTGCGCAAGGTGTCGCCGCGCACCACCTGAAAGTCTTCAATGCCGTGCAGGAACAGGTTCATCCGGGCGATGGATGAAGTGGTCAGGTTCTTTTCCTGCCCGTACAGCTTGCCCCAGAGGCGTTTCACGTCGCCATGCTGTTCCTTAACATGCTGTACTGCGGCGAGCAACATGCCGCCGGTACCGCAGGCGGGGTCGTAAATCGTCTCTGCTTCCTTCGGATCCAGCATATCGATCATGAGCCGCACCACGCTGCGCGGGGTATAGAACTCGCCCGCCTTCTTGTTGGTGGCGTCGGCGAATTTCTTGATCAGGTATTCGTAGGCGTCGCCAAGGACATCGGAAGTGATGTTTTTGTTGCCGAAGGAGATGCGCGAGAAATGCTCAATGAGGTCCTTGAGCAGGGCATCGGACAGGCGATCCTTGTTGGTCCATTGGGCATCTCCGAAAACCCCGTAGAGCGTGTCCGGGTTGGCCTTCTCGATCTCGCGCATGGCGTGCTGAAGGGCTGCGCCGACATTGGTCGGGACAGATCGGACGTCGTTCCAATGGCAGTCTTCGGGAATCTGGAATCGATGCGATTCAGGGAACCAGGCAAGCTGTTCATCGCCTGTTTCATCAACGATCTCTTGGTATTCGTCGTCCCAGACGTCACAGATGCGCTTGAAGAACAGTAGCGGAAAGATGTAGGTCTTGAAGTCAGCTGCATCAACTGGACCGCGCAGGATGTTGGCGGACTCCCAGAGGTGGGATTCGAGCTGGCTCAGGGTAATGGTTTGGTCGATCAATTGAAGCCTATCGTTATCGTTTTTTGCCATTGGAATTATCTCATCGACGAAGGCTCAGAAATTGCGCTTGTGTCAGGATAGAGATACGAATTGCTGCCCGTCTGGGCGTCATAGTTGTCTTCAGGGATCTCTGGATAGACGAGATTTTCCCAGCGTGACTTCAGGTAGATCTGCAAGTCACTATTAACCGCTCCTCCAATTGCCGGATGTCTTGTGAATTTCGCTAGGTAGGACAAGGAGAAATGGATCCCCTCCATGTGCTGATCTTGAATTTGAGCGGTTTCTGCTTCTTTGACCAAGAGAAGCGTCGCTATCAAGGCGTCAATGCTGTTGAAGCGAAGGAGGATGTCGCAGGCTTCAGATGTTTCTACTGGCCGCCGCCAGAAAACGGTTGATTGGGTTGCTTGCCCGACTACAAATATCGAGCGAAGAAGGTTTGGTAGGCACTCAAAGGCTGAACGTATTTCTGCCATGTCCATCGGGATCTCGTCGGCGAACCGCCAAAGAGGGGAGTGCAGCCATTGTTCAGTGCCGGGGTAGAGATTTTCGACCGTCTTTATAAGGCTATCGCGAGGTGCGACGTCTCCACGACGGTATTTGTCCCAAATACATGACCGCGTACATTGCTCGTTCGGAAGACTGAATTGGTACTCCAGTTCGCCTGCAGACAGGCCGCTGGCGTGGCTGACCGCCTGAAACCATGACTGGATGCGCAGCCGCTTTATCGTTCTGCTTTCAGCGTTTCGGGCAATTCTTCCCATACTGGATCGGACGTGGTGGTCGGCTGTTACAAAGTACATCATGTCGAATAGTCAAATTTTAGCGTTAAACGTGACTATTCCAGAAATGCCCTATCTGTTTTGAAAGACTGTTCTCAGCTCGTGGCGAAACGAGTTGGCCGCGTCGATACGACGGTCCTGGAACAACTGATAAATCGAAACAGAAGGGAAATGAAACGCTATGGCACGCCTTGAATACATCCACTACAAACCACATCGGCCTGAAGTTGGGCCTGCTGGCGTTGTTTGGGCAGAAGAGACCTCGATTCGTCCTGTAGAACGATTGCCGCAAATCTTTTGGGCGGATGGCACACCCTGGCGCGAAGTGAATTTGTGGGCGTTAGAAATGGGGCGTAACCGTGATGTAAAGATCAAGAGCGTCTGTAGCTTGCTAGAGCACCTTCATAAGTACGCGAATTGGTTGGAACAGGACCAGGTCGACTGGCGACATTTTCCTCAAACCAAAGCGGATCGCGTGCTTGTACGTTACCGCGGGGCGCTTATCGATGCCCGTGACCGTGGCGCGTTGAGTCCATCGACGACCAGGGCCCGCATGAATGCTGTGATTCGCTTTTATCGCTATGCGGCTGGCAGACGCTTCATCAGCCGCGATGCACCAAAATGGCAAGATAAGTCGGTGGTGCTGCGTTATTTCGACACTGCGGGTTTCGAGCGCACCATGAATCGGATTACCACTGACATTTCCATTCCCAATCGCGCCCGTCCCGGAGCGCGACTTGAGGATGGCCTCCTGCCGCTCACCAAGCAGCATATGACCGAATTGCTGCGATTTGCCGAAGAGAACGTCGCGGAAGAGTTGTACCTGATGTTGTTGCTTGGCTGCTATACCGGGGCTCGGCTCGGCACCATCACCACCCTGCGTTTGAAAACCTTGGATGACGCAGTGCGAGATCCTATGGCGCATGGCATGTGGATGGTTGCTGTTGGACCAGGGACCGGTGTTGCTACAAAGTTCGACGTGAATGGGCATTTGATGATCCCGGACCAGGTGATGACTGTTCTAAAGGCTTATGCGACCTCCAGGCGTCACGTGGATCGGGTTATCAAGGCTGACGAGGCGCACAAGTCCTATCTCTTCCTGACACGCAACAACAAGCCTTACAAAGTGCCTACTGTTGATCGGCAGATGGTCGGCCTGCGCCGAATCGGACAAGCTTCTGGTCTGAAATTTCTGCAACGGTTCAAGTTCCACCAGACCCGCGCTACCTACGGCACCTGGCTCATGTCGATTTGCCTCGAAAACGCCTCGGTCAAAGCAGCCATCGAATTCGTCAAGCGGGCAATGCACCACAAGCACGAATCCACGACGTTTGGCTACATCACGTTCATCGAACACACGCAAGCTAAGATTGAGGTGGCGAACGCTTTCACCGAAGCATTCCTTGGGCTCAAGAGCCGACTGAATGGGGTGAAGAATGCGTGATATGAGCATTCCTGATCTGATCTTCCCAATGGTGAATTATGGAAGGCAGGAAACCCCATGGGATTTGCGCATTCTGCTCTACAAAGGAGGTGCAAAGGGGCATCAAAAATTGGTTTTCAACCAGATCGCTGCGGGTGACTTGGGGAGCCCCTTGATTGAGCGTCTGGAGTTGGTGAAACGAATTCACGAAGCAATGACGGCTAGGCTGGTGGGTGGTGGATCAAAAGCGACGGCATTTCACACTCAGAGACGCTTGAGAGAATTTTTCGCTTGGGCCGACGAGTTCAATCAACCGTTGTCGCTCGAAACTGTGGAAGACACCTATCGGCATTGGTGTGACCATCTGCTGAACCGCCAACGTCTTAAGGCGATCAGGAATCGCACGGCTTACAACGCTGGGATTTTGGTTTCATCGATACTTGATGCGGCGCTGGAGCGTAGCCAGTCATTGATCCGCACTACCCACCTCCGACGCCTGAAGCGTGGCGCACGAGCGGTAGGCATTGCCGCAGATAAACAAAATCTTGAGTACACCTTCGCATTCGGCCACCTTTGCCTAGATGTCATCGATAGCCTGTCGTTGGAGGCTGTCTACGGCCCTTTGCCGGTAGAGATTCGATTTCGTGATGGTCGAGTTCTGCACCAGTGGTCAAAGCTAAATGATCCGGCAGTCGTTGCCGCGTTTCAGCCGGGGTATAAGAAGTTAGCCAATGTGAGGAAGGTCCAGCAACAGCGTGCTGAATGGGAAGCTGACCGAACACTGCGAACGCGCCACCCGTTAGTTAATCTTCGCATTACGTCCGAGTTGTTGGTGTTCATTGCCCAAACGGGAATGAATCTCTCTCAGGCCCACAATTTGCGGCTTACCCAATACAGCTACAAGAGCACGATTGATGGTTTTGAGGTGCGAGATTACAAGGAGCGGCGCAAGGGAGAGGTGCTGTTCGAGATATTCGCCGGATACAAAGCTATCTTTCAAACCTATTTGGCTTGGCGAAACGAAGTGTTTGGCGCCACGACAGACCGCTTATTTCCCTTGGTTAGGACAATGGGTGCTGTGGCCTCAACTCCACCTAGTTTCAAACGATTTAAGACTTGTATTTGTGCGCCGATGGGGATTCCCTTCGTCAGCCCTCAAATGCTCAGAAAGACCCGGGTTAATTGGCTTTTACGGCAATCGCGCAACGTCAATTTGACCGCAGAGCAGGACCAGCACACTCCGCAAACCCTGCTGCGCGTGTACGAACTGCCTAGCCTTCAAGTGGCACAGGCTGAAATCATTCAGTTCTGGCAAAAGAATGATCCTCGGCTGGGCAACGTCCAGATGCCATGCCCTGCACCAGGTGTCTGCGATGGTGTTCCAAAGTCTCTTCCAAATCTTCCGCCTGAGGCCCCAAAGGCAGACTGCGCCCATCCGGCCGGGTGTCTCTTCTGCGAACATCACCGCGACATTGATAGTGCCGATTATGTTTGGTCGTTGGCGAGTATGCGCTTTATGAATACCGTCATCCTTCGTCGCTTCCGGCCTTCAGCGGCAGGTCAGGCCGACGCGGCGCGTCATGTCGAACTTGCAATAGAGGTGATGACGGCGAAGCTCAAATGGTTCAACGATTCAAATGCTGCGCGCAAGGCATGGGTCGAAGAAGCAACCGAAAAGCTGGCCGAGGGGGAGTTTCACAAGCATTGGCATTATTTGATCGAAAGCGCACAAGGGGTCTGAGTATGTCCACCAACTTGAGTCAATTCGGATTGGGGATTGATGTGCCGTTTATCGGTACGAACTCGCGGTCGTTTCGTCCTCCGAGCTGGCCACCAGCGAAAAACTGGGTGTGTATCGAGGATAAAGATGGCAATGCGGTTTCACGCTATGGAGATCACATCTGGGACTTCACTCCATGGCATGGGAAGACATTGACTTTCAACTTCGGCGATGGCCCAAAGCGTTGCACTCATTCGCCAGTAATTGATCCGGCTAATGCCGAGCTTCTGCGCCAGTTGGTGGCTTGGCGGTGTTGGGGAACTCGTGCAATGCCTAAGGTCAGGACGCTAATGTCCAATTTTGCTATTCCCTTTCGGAAGATCATCAAAGTTTGCAGCGATAACAATATCCTCGCATCTGACTTGTGGCGTTATCCGGCAGTGATCGATAAGGTTGCGCAGACGCTGGCCCCAAGCAGATTCAGTTGGATCATCGGAGAACTGGAACGTCTGAGGGACGCACGCGACTACCTTGGCTTTGAACTGCTCGACACTGCAGGAATTCAGCGCCTGAAGGCCCTACAGCCCGACCATGACGGGGAACAAACCGAATACATTCCGCCGCGCATCTGGACCTATGTGGTGAGCCGCGTGGCGGAGTGCATTAGCGACTATTGCGATCACCAAGAAAAAATTGAGGCCTGCTTTGAGTTCTGCATCAATGCTTATGAGCAGAACGGGGTAGTCGAGCACCGGGAAAAACGCGGGACAAGCTGTCGTAATCCATTTCAGGTTCCGCACCGTAGTGTGACGGGTAAGCGAACCGGTGCCATTTACTACGGTAATTTTGCAGACACGGCGCAACGGTTTGGTATCAAGGCTGTAATTGAGCGATGGTCGGGAAAAATTGGAGGTGCGCTCGGGATTAGCAGATTTACAAATTATTTGCAGATAGTCCGGTACGCGGTGCTCGTCGACATTGTTGCCTTTACCCTAATGCGCATTGATGAGGCTGCCAGCATCAGCTCGAATTGTCTGCTTTGGCACGATGATCCCATCTTTGGTCGTGTTCCCTTGATTCGGGCTGAGACGACCAAAACCGATCCTGACGATATTGCTCTTTGGATTACTAGTCCGAGTGTTGAACCCGCAATTAACGCCTTTCAGTCAATCGCAAAAATGCGACTCTTCTGTGCTGGACGATGGTCGGAAGAGGGAAGTCACGGTCTGCTAACTCTTGCGCTTGAGCCATGGGCGCGGAGTATGAAGTCGGCAAAACAACATGGAGTGAAGCCCAGTTTAAACGGCCTTGGCGAAGTGGTTCGTACTTGCCCTCTTCTATTCGACTTGAGTCAACTTACGATCCGAGAAGACGACTTGAAAATCGCTAAGGCGGTATGTCCGACCCTTAATGCCGAGCGGTTTCAGGTTGGGAAACCATGGTCCCTTACCTGGCACCAATTCCGGCGTACCGGTGCGGTCAATATGTTCGCCTCTGGAGAAATCAGCGACTCTTCAATGCAGCTTCAGATGAAGCACTTGACCCGGTGGCAACCCCTCTATTACGGGCGGGGCAATACGGCCCTTCGCCTCAATGATGCTGCCCGTGTTTTGCTAGTAAATGCTCAATACGAGGCCATGGGGCGGCAGTTGGCTGAGGTACATACGGATCGCTTTGTCAGCCCGTATGGCGATGAGCACAAGGCTAAGCTCCTTTCTCCGGCAAATGGAGGCGAGCCGGTAAATCTCATTAGTGACGGTGATGCAAAGCATTACGAAAAGGCGGCACGGAAACATCAAACCAACTTCCGTCTCACTACTCTGGGCGGTTGCATGAAGAACGGCCAATGCGACGGGGATTGCGTTTCCTCCGTGGGCGATTGTGCAGGCGGGGATGGCAAGGCGGCGTGCATCAACGTTCTGTTTGATCGTACTCGCGCCGTGGCCAATCGGACACGACTCGACGGGATCATCAAGCAACTGGAAAACACGCCGCCGGATACACCTCGATATCGTTTCCTTGAACAAGAGAAGCGCGGACTGGAGAATTACTTTGTCTACATTAGAAATGCAGCCTAATGACCACACCAGCGCTGAGCAGCGCTTCCGCGATGCTTTCGAGCGGTTGAAGCACAAGGTTCCTCAAGTGCTACCGAAGGGAACGCCGGTTAGCCAGAATAACGTCGCCAAAGAGGCCGGGTGCGATCCCAGTGCCTTGCGCAAGGCACGATTCCCCTTGCTGGTTCTTGCGATTCAAGAATGGGTGAACTCCAACAAAAGCGCGCAGCAGCCTTCGGAGCGGCTGCGCTTGCTCAAGCAACGGAGCAAGAACCGCAATACGCGAGAAACTATTGCCGACTTAAAAAAGCAACGGGATAAGGCTGGCGGATTACTTGCGGATGCCGATTTGCGAATAGTGGAATTGACCGAGAAACTGGCGGATGTGCAGGCCAGACTTGATCATCTTCAGCCGTCTGCGCAGGTGCTGAACCTGTCTGATTAGGAGGATGGGATTGTTTATGGAACTCAGTAGGGATGAAAAACGCGATTTGCGGAAAATTCTACTTTTCGCGATAGCACCGTCACGGATGATTGCCATGGGGTTTCATCCGACGGGGCAAGAATTTTTGGTCGCAATGAAAGCCCTAGATCAGCTAAAGGAGGAAGTTAATTCTGAAACCGGCTGCTAAATTCAGGTTTGAGTGAGATAGGCTGCCCCCTTAAGCCGGTAACTACCATTATTGGTTGTTGAGTTGTGACCGGAAAATAGGCAATAGTCCGATATCTGAACGCTGACTTTAGTGTGGACAATGAGGCTCGAAATAGCGAAAAAATCGCAGAAATCGTGGACATCGACCGGAGTCGGCGAAAGGCCAATACTTACAGGGCTCTCAGGCGATGTCCATGGCCGTTTAACTCGCACTTACGCCGCTTCGCAGGGCGTCGAGTAAAACCTTTGTTGAGAGCCGTTCAGGCTTTCAACGAAACTTGATTTTTAGCCATTTTTCCGGTTGACCGTGGCAAGCCCGGTTTGATCGCAGAAGGCCGAAACGCAACGCGTTTTCGGCCTTTTTTATTGAATCTTGCCGCCGGCTGCCAGGGTGCGGATGATCCGCACACAATCGATGTCGGACTGGTTGTAGGCCGATTTTACGTACTCGATGTAGGCTCGTTCCTCGGAGTTCGGATCGGTTGCCAACGTTGTCTGGTAAGCGAAGCGCAGGAACAGGAAACCGGGTTCCGGCTCCTCGATGGTGATCATCAGGCTGCCGCCGGGATGGACCTCGGAGGGCTGGATATCGAAACGCACCCATTCCATGGCGAGCAGCGTCACCCGGTCATGAATCACGGCCGGGCCGAAATCGAGTTCGCGGAGCAGGGTGTCGGCCTGCCGCTCGAGAATGGTGCAGGATTCCAGTCCGGGCAGGAAAGGAACGGCGTTTTCAACGCGATGGAGCAGGCCCTGCCATAGCTGATCACGGGTCATGGTTTCGACCAGCGGATTTTCCGGGTCGTTGATTTGGATAAGATGTTCGAAGTTCATGGATATATTGTATTTCATCGCCCGGCCGCCCATTGCTTTGTCGACCGCGCCTTGCCGTGCTATTCGCACTGCCTGCGGCTTGTCTTCGCGCACTGGACAGCCGGGCGATGAAATAGTTGGCTCGTGTTAACATCCCGGCCATGCAACTAGAACGTATCCTCCAAAAACACGGTTTTGGCTCCCGTCGGGAATGCCGGGGCCTCATCCGCCGCGGACGTGTCGCGATCAATGGCCAGGTTTGCGACGATCCTTTCGTCGAACTCGACACCGAAGGGCTGGTTTTCACCGTCGATGGCGTCGATTGGCCCTATGCCGAATTCGCCACGTTGATGCTCAACAAGCCGGCCGGCTACGAATGCTCACGCAAACCGAAACACCACGCCAGCGTCCTCGAACTGCTGCCGGTGCCCTTGCGTGAACGCGATGTGCAGCCGATTGGCCGGCTCGACGAAGACACTACCGGACTGCTGCTGATCACCGACGACGGCCAGTTGAACCACCAGCTATCCTCGGCCAAACGCAAGGTGCCGAAAGTCTATCTGGCAACGACCAAACACCCGCTCGATCAGGCGCAGATCGATCAGCTACTGGCCGGTGTCCTGCTCGCCGACGAGTACGAAACGATTGCCGCTGCCGCCGCCGAAATTGTCGGCGAAAAGCTGCTGCGTCTGACCCTGACCGAAGGCAAATACCATCAGGTCAAACGTATGGTCGCTGCCGTCAGCAATCGCGTCGAGGCGCTGCACCGCGAAGCTGTTGGCGAACTGACGTTACCGCCAGACCTCAAGCCCGGCGAGTGGCGTTGGCTTTCTGCGGTCGACCTGCAAAAACTCGGATATTCCAAATGACCCTGACCGAAATGCGCTACATCGTGGCTCTGGCCCGCGAGCGGCATTTCGGCAAGGCAGCCGATGCCTGCCACGTCAGCCAGCCGACCCTGTCGGTGGCACTCAAGAAGGTCGAAGGCCAGCTCGGCTCGCCGCTCTTTGAACGCGGGGCCAGCGACGTCCGCATCACGCCGCTCGGTGAGCGTATCGTCGCCCAGGCCACCCGTGTTCTCGAAGAAGCCGTCAAGCTCGAAGAGATCGCCGAAGCGACTGGCGAACCGCTGAGCGGCCAACTCCGCGTCGGCATCATCTACACCATTGCGCCCTACCTGCTGCCCCAGTTGATTCCCGCGCTGAGCAAGCAGGCGCCAAATATGCCGCTCTTCCTCAAGGAAGATTTCACGGCCAATCTGATTCCCGCGCTCAAGGCTGGCGAACTCGACGTCATCGTCATCGCGCTACCCTTTGCCGAACCCGGTCTGGTCGCCCAGCCGGTGTACGACGAGCCTTTCCGCGTCGTCGTCCCGGCCAGCCATCCGTGGGCTTCCCGTTCGGACGTCAATGGCAATGAGCTGGATGGCCAGAACCTGCTTCTGCTCGGCCAGGGCAACTGCTTCCGCGATCAGGTCCTCGAGTCCTGCCCCCGCCTCAGCGCACCGGATGCGCTCGAACATTCGCTCGAAGGCAGCTCGCTCGAAACCATCCGCTACATGGTGGCCAGCGGCGCCGGCGTCGCGGTGATGCCGAGCACGGCTGCCGATCCGCTGATCACCAAGGAACCGATGGTCAGGGTGCTGCCCTTTGCCGGAACCCAGCCCAAACGCACCGTCGGCCTAGTCTGGCGCATCACCTTCCCGCGCCCGCAAGCCATCGACGCCGTGCGCGCCGCACTGCTCTCCTGCCAGCTACCGGGAGCTTTGGCAGTTCGTTGAGGTTTCACGTGGAACGGCAAGTCTGATAGCGCTCATTTCGCAGTGCGAAAAAAAGCCCTCGGCGTTCGCGGAGGGCTTTTTGCTGTGTGGCTGGCGGTGAATCAGGTCGCCGCGTCGGTTTTCTTCTTGGCTGGCGCCTTGGGCTTGGCGACTTTCTTCTCAAACTCGAAGCCGACCTTGCCGTCCTTGGCCACCAGATAGGCCGAGAACTTGCGGCGGGTTCGGTTGGAGACGAACTCCTTGAGCAGGTCAGTCTTGCCTTCGGCCAGTAATTTCTTCATCTGGCCGAGGTCGATCGGTTGCTGAAGAATGATCTTGCCGGAGCGGAAATCGCAGGTCTTGTCCGGCCCGACAGATTTTTCGCAGACATAGGAATTGCCATGCTCAAAAACGTTGCTGGCGCATTTAGGGCATTTGCCGATGCTTTCCTGCGCCGAGAAGTCGACCGGCTCGGCATCGGCCGCGTCCGCCTTGTCCTGGCCGAAGTCAAATTCCGGCAGCTTGTCGTCATTGAGCTTGATGGCGGCAGCAAAAGTGCGGCCCATCTTGTTGCGGAAGCCGGTTAGCGGGCCAATCGTGCCTTCGTTGATCAGGGTGTCGATTTCAGCCGGTTCGAACTGGCGGCCGGCGACAATTTTCCATAGCGAATAGTCGCAGCCACCGCACTGGAATTTCTTGTAGGTTTCACGAATCTCGCCACCGCAGCGTGGGCATTTCGCGGTCAACACGCCGAAATCGCCGGGAATCGTATCGGCTTCGTAGTGCTTGGCGCGTTCGACCATGTGGCGGGTCATTTCGGCGATTTCGCGCATGAATTCCTCGCGTGTGAATTCGCCTTTTTCGATCCGTCCGAGCTTCCATTCCCAGTCGCCAGTCAGTTCCGGCTGGGTCAGTTCGTTGATGCCGAGGCCGTTGAGCAGCGTCATCAGCGAGAAAGCCTTGGCCGTCGGGATCAGTTCGCGGCCTTCGCGGTGCATGTATTGCTCGCCGATGAGGTTTTCGATGATCTGGGCGCGTGTCGCTGGCGTGCCGAGGCCGCGGCCGGCCATGGCCGCCTTGAGTTCCTCGTCGTCAACCATCTTGCCGGCGCCTTCC
>Ga0209211_10002647_pt1 | contig 30535 bp, 29 predicted proteins | sample RifGroA2_FD_183992 | JGI IMG/M metagenome (GOLD analysis project Ga0209211, IMG submission 183992) | Groundwater microbial communities from Rifle, Colorado, USA - Groundwater A2 (SPAdes) (version 2) | ecosystem: Environmental > Aquatic > Deep subsurface > Groundwater | place: Rifle, Colorado...
CGACCGCATCTCGGAAAACAGATGCATGGACTGACACCCGAAGAAAAATATCTAACTTTTATTGAAAAGTGTCACCCTTGAAGGTGAACCGTACAGAGGGGTGCAAAACAAAAATTTTGCTAAAATAAGCAAAAATAAATTGGCTGAGTTGGCTCAGTTGACTGCGTTAATTAATGGAACCCAATAAATTCAGAAAGATGAAGCCCAGACCGAGTCGGGATTGACCTATTTTAAACAGATAGTATACTTACCGTGTTACTCAATAATTCATATATCTATGAAGGAGGGAATCATGGAAAAACTCAAAGAGCACGATGGACAGTTTTTGTTTATTAGGGAAACATTAAATCGGCATGACGGACAATTTCACCGCATCATGGAAAAACTGGAACAACACGACAGACAATTTCTTTTTGTCATGGACAAGCTCAAAAAACATGATGAACAATTTATTTTCATCATGAAGAAATTGAAACAACATGATGAACAATTCAAGATTACCAATAAAAAACTGAAACAACATGATAAACAATTCGAATTCATCATGAAAAAACTAAAACAGCATGATATACAGTTTGTCAAAATTGACAAACGGTTTGATCGGGTTGACGAACGGTTTCAAAAAATAGATGAACGGTTTGATCGGGTTGACGAACGGTTTCAAAAAATAGATGAACGGTTTGATGGTCTGGAACATCAAGTAGATTTCTTGGCGGAAAAATTTATGGAACATGATGCGCGCTTCGATCGCATTGAAGCTCGTTTGGAAGAAACAGCAACCAAAAAAGATATGTCGCACGTCATGAGCACATTGGACAAGGTTCTCGGATTTGTCACAAAAATAGATCAAGAAATGACCATGATGAAACATGGAATAAAACGACTGACTATTGATATGGAAAGAGTAAAACCCCTTGTTGGACTGGCATAAAAATAAATCAAAAAAATCGTCCTACCGAATAACAGGACGATTTTTTATTTCTCTTTCACTTCACTTTAAACCAACCCCACTCTTTTTCGCACGTCTTTCATGGTATGCGCCGCGACCAAACGAGCGTGTTCCGCGTTTTCTTCCAAAATTGCGTTGAGCTTTTTTGTATTTTTTACAAAAGACGCGCGTTTCTCTCGAAATTCCGCGAAGGTATCCGCGATTGATTCGGCGAGAACACTCTTCAGCGCGCCGTATTGAATGGTTCCTTTTTTTTCTGCCGCGACAAATTCTTGATACTGCTCTTCCGTACCAAATTGTTTCAAAAGCAAAAGTAAATTATCAACACCCGGTGCTTTGCCGCCGCCCTCGGTCGCGGTGACGGCTTTGGATAGTTTTTTTTGAATCACGTCGGGTTCGTCGGCAAGTTCAATCACGTGTCCGGCGCCAAGCGATTTACTCATTTTTTTATTTGGGTCAAGCAAACTTTTGACGCGCGGCACGTTGGTCAATACGTGTTTCACTTCGGCAAAGTATTCGCCATATTTTTTATTAAACCACCGCGCGATGTCGCGTGTGAGTTCCACATGCTGTACCTGGTCTTCGCCAACCGGCACCACGGTTCCGTGATACAACAAAATATCCGCGGCTTGAAGAATGGGATAGGTAAAGAGACCAGCATTGATATTTTTTGCCTGACGTATTGATTTGTCTTTAAACTGCGTCATGCGCTCCAACTCCGCAATCGGCGTCAAGGTCTCAAAAATCCACGCCAACTCCGTATGTTCCCGCACGTGGGACTGAACAAACATGGTTGTTTTTTTTGGATCAATCCCTGCGGCAAGTAATTCGGCGGCAGTAATAAAAACCTGGCTTCCGCGTTCTTCGGGCGTCATATTGCCGGTCAACGAATGCAAATCGGCAATAAAATAATACATGGTATATTCACCCGTATTTTGAAAATCAATCATTTGTTTGACCGCGCCCAAATAATTGCCAATATGCAGATTGCCGGTTGGCTGAATGCCGGAAAAGAGAACAGGTTTTGGCATACTGAGAGAAATTATTGTGCTCTCATCGTAGCAAAATGGAGAAGAAAAAACAAATGACTCCGCTTTTGTCCAAAAAAATTATTTTTGAAAAGAAGTGGAGTGGCCATGGATGCAGTTCCTCCAGAGACTGCTGGCCACAAAAAGAACTTTACCGTACCGGAAAGCGCGCGATCCGAATCACCTCGGCAAGAACGTCCGCGATGAATTCGATATCATCGCTCGCGTCCATAAACCGCAGCTCCAAAATCGGCGGCTTCTTGCCGTCGCCAGGCCGGATCGCGATGTCCCGATAGGATCGGGACCCCGGAAGAGACCATCCCTCCGCGAGCGCGACACGGTACATGTCCGCCGGCGTGCCGATCTGCGTCGGCCGTACGTTTGGCACGACCGTCCGATAGAGCCGCCGCCGAAGGCCGCCCGTTGTGTCAGTCATCGCGACCAACCGATCAAGCTCCTCAAGAAGACGATTGTACATTTCGATGAGCTCGTCCAGGCTCCGCGGGCTCAGGCTGATCTGCCACGACGACACCCGCAGGGCCGAGAGCAGAATCTCTTCACCTCGCGCGCGAAGGGCCTCCGCCATGGCAATGTACTTCGGCGTTGGCGTGATGTCTCGCGGCATATTCTCGGGCGCGGCAGGACACGCGCGAAGAACACAACCCATCGCGGCGGCTTCTCGACGCATGTGCTCCAAACGATCTGAAAGATCGGCGAGCACTTCACGGCAAGTTGTCGCCGCAACCGTCCCGATCTCGGCCTGGACCTGGGTGAGTTCTTCGGTTGCCCAAGGTTGGGCAAGCCGTTGAACCAGCTCATACCCGCGAGGGGTGAGCCGGCCGGAACCATTACGCTCCGCGGTCACGAGCTCGGACTCAATCCCAAACCGACCCCCTTGGCCGGTTTCAAAATCGAACCGCGCAAAAAACGCACTTTCGGAAATAACACCGTTCCCGCTCATGGGAAACCTCCATAATTTGAAAGACCATTCACACTTCTACCCTTATTGCAAAAAAAAAATATTTTCTGTTGCAATAAAAATAAAAAAACCCTCGCAATGTCCGAGGGAAAAAATGTAAGGAAAAAAAATTTCACCAAAAACAAGGACACTGCGAATCAGGAAGCAATGCCCATCGCCATGAAATCAACTGACGCGCTGACAAGTTATTTTTTCCGTTTGTTCGTTTCATATTCACGAAATACCGTGTGAAATCCGCCGCTTTTGTCCAAGAGTTCGCGTGAACCGCGCGTGACAGTTGCAATGCCCGTCCCGAGATTTTTTGCTATCTGCCTCTGCGGAATGCCGCGTTTCAATTGTTTGATTATCTGCAGCCGAACCACGATATCATCAAATTCTTTCGGACTCAAAAGATCCCGAAGAATCGCTTCTGTTTTTTTGGGGCTGGAAACCCGGGACAAAACCGTCATGAGTTCACGAATATCTCGCGCTTTGGCCCGTGATTTCATAGGGTACATTCTTTGTGTATATTCTTTGAAAATTCTTTATACAAATGTACTGCTGTACTAGTACATGGATATATCTTTATATTACCACAAAAAACACAGCCGTCAATGAACGGCTGTGTATAACTCTTACGGATGCTCTCGCCTCTATAGAGATGATCCCTTGTTCGGATTTTCCGGAATAATAAATGCGCCAATAATATAGACAATAACCAACGGGATAATCCCTGTAACCAAAACCCCAAACACAAACAAGAGACGAACAATGGTTGGGTCGGCGTTAAAATACTCTGCAATACCGCCGCAAATACCGGCGACCACCCGATCATTTTTTGAACGATACAGTCGTTTCATATATCTCTAGTATACCGCATTTCAAAGATACGTCTATACTTCAATGACCACAGGAAGAATCATGGGGCGTTTTTCGGTTTTGGTATAAATAAATTGGCCGATTTTATCTCGAACATCATTGCGAATTTTGTTGGTATCGGTCCACGTCAAAGGATCGGACTCGATCACCATTTTTTTCACGCGATGGCGGATGTCTTCAATCAATTCTTTATTGTCTTTCAAAAAGACAAAACCGCGCGAAATAATATCGGGATTCTGGACCAATTTTCCGGTTTTTGAATGAACGGTCACGATCACGACCACCATGCCATCTTCGGCCAAAACCTGCCGGTCGCGCAACACCACATGCTGGGAATCGCTAATGCCAAGGCCATCCACAAACACATAGTCGGTCGGCGCTTTTTGGGGAAGAACGCGAATACCTTTGGTGTCGAGTTCAATCACGGTGCCGTTGTCCGGCACAATAATATTTTTTACATCAAATCCATTTTCCACGGCCAAATTTCTTGATTCTTTCAAGAAAAAATGATTCGCATAGACGGGACTAAAATAGTCCGGCTTTACTTGATCAATCATATCCACAATATCCTGCCGGGTGCTATGGCCGCTAATATGCACGTCCATGACATCGCCATGAATCACGTGATCGCACTGGCGATAAATGTTGTCTTTCAGCCGCTGAATGGTGCGTTCATTGCCCGGAATAATGGACGAAGAAAAAATTACAGTGTCGGTTTTTTGCAATTTGATAAACCGGTGTTCTCCGCTACTGATGCGACCCAAAACCGCCCGCTCTTCTCCCTGCGCGCCGGTTCCTATAATAATCAATCGGTTGTCCGGGTATTTGTCAATTTCCTTGATATCAATCAGCACGCCTTTCGGAATTTTGACGTACCCGAGCTCTTTGGCAATTTCAATGTTCACTTTCATGCTGTACCCATCGAGCGCAACCTTTTTGTTCAACGCGGCGGCGGCCTGGATCACCCATTTGACGCGTTCCACTTGGGAACTGAACGTCGCGATAATAACTCTCCCGGGGGCAGACGCCAAAATGGTATGCAAATTGTTGTACATCTCTTGATAGGTGCCATGTCTCCCTTGTTTCAATGATCCCAAACTCTCAAGCATCAAAAGGGACGGACGCCGCACTTTGGCCAACACATCATACCGTATATGGGTTTGCCCTTTTTCATCGCGCTCCATGGTCCAATCGCCGGGATGGAGCACGGTGCCAACCGGACTTTCGATCGCCACTCCCATGGAATCCATAATCGAGTGTTCCACTTGAAAAAAACGAACCGCAAACTGCCCAAGCCGAATCGTGTCGCCCAATTTTTGTACGGGAATAATCTTGAGTTTATTCGCAGACCCCTTTCGATAATCCTCCTGCTTATGTTTGATAAGGGCCGCGGTCAAAGGTCGCGTAATAATCGGCGGATTACCGAGCTTTTCAAGCACAATCGGCGCGGCGCCGATGTGATCCAAATGACCGTGCGTAAAGATAACCGCTCGAATGCGTTTCTCTTTTCCCTCAAGGTACTTGGTGTTTGGAATAATATAGTCAATTCCGGGCATGTCTTCTTCCGGAAACTGCAGTCCTATGTCAAGAATAATAATATCGTCTTCGTACTCGAAGACAGTCATATTCTGGCCCACTTCTTCGCATCCGCCAATGGGAATGATGCGAAATGTCCCCTTTGGGACCGGAGGAACAAACCTGCCATTTCTGGATGGCGGCGCGGCCGAGGGCTCAAATGACGGGTCCACCGTCTGTTTTTTTGTTGCCCGTCCTTTGCCTCGCCGATCTATTGGGCGCCCGCCTCCATGCGTTGTTTTACGCGTATACGACGATCGCCGTCCGCTATTGCGTCGGATTGCCGAACGTCCTTTTTCTGGTTGAACCATACAGAGAAGAAAAATAATGTTGTGGAGATGGTTATACCCCTCTCTCACGAAAAATAATGTGCCGATGGTGGGACTCGAACCCACATCCCGCAAGCGGGACATGCACCTGAAGCATGCGTGTCTACCAATTTCACCACATCGGCGAAAGACAGATCAAAAAATTTTATTCTTCACGATTCTGTCGATGATGCGCGCTTCCACGTTTTTTTTGTTTTCATATACCAATGCGTCATTCCCGCAAAACGATCGGACGGCATAAAAATTTCTTCCACCTGAATGCCTTGAATATCATCCGACGTCACGTACGTATAAATAGGCGTATAGAGAAAAATTGCCGGCCGATCACTGAGAATGGCTTCTTGAAATTTTACATATAATTCTGTTACTTTCGCCTGGTCGGTCGTCGCCCGTATTTCTTCAAGAATCGCATCCACGGCACGGTTCACGTACCCCGACACATTCAGACCGGGAAAATTAACCTGGCTTGAATGCCAAAACGCAAATTGATCCGGATCACTGCCTAAAATAATGCCATACAAGAGCACATCATACTCACGCGTCTTCAACACGTCACGAGAAATATCTTTCGGCGAAACATAGCGAACCGACGTTTCAATGCCCATATCTTGCCAAAAACCCACGATGAGCCCGGCCGCCTGCCGATACTCGGGCCGATCCGCGGTAACCACAGTGAGATGAAGAATCGCGCCAGCGTCATTCTGGCGATAAAATGTTTGCGCCTGGTTGATTTCCGCGTCCAAGAGCGCCTCAATCTCGGCATCGTTTTCCTCGACCGCGGGGGTGGATGTCGATACAGACCCACCGTCAGTGGTCGTCGGGGCGCTCAATGGCGCGTTTTCGCTTTCCGACTGTATCTGTTCTGCCAATGCCGCTTTTCGCTTTGCGCGATATTCTTCCACAGTCATTCGCTTCCATGTTTTGTCGAGCGCCTCATTGGCGCGGTCCAACGAATATTCTACCCGCGGAATCTCGGCATGAAAGCCAATCGACCCCGGAAGAATCGGCCCATCGATGGTTTGCCCTTCGCCTTTGAGACTTTCCCGGACAATCCTCTCTTTATCGAGTCCTGCCGCAAGCGCAAAGCGCACATCCGCATCTTGCAAAATGGGCTGGCGCTCTTGATTAAAAAACAGGGCCGTATACTGAGGAAGACGAAGCGTGTGCAAAATCACATGCTTTCTCTCTACCCGTTCCCTCAAATCGTAAGGAACAAAACTCAGCCCATCCACTTTTTGTTCGCGAATCGCGGCAATCGCGCCGTCAGGACCGTCATAATCGGCAAAAAAACGAAACACGACTTCTTCAATGAACGCGGGTTCACGGTAAAACCGATCAAACCGCTTCAATGTGAAACTATGAATTTGTCCAATGTCGTCTTTGAAATAATCTTTAAACGCAAACGGCCCGGTTCCAACAGGACGAAGATTTTGTTGGGCGAGGCGTATGCGATCTTCTGAAATGCCAAACCAGATATGCTCTGGAAGAATGCCAACCGTGAGCGATGCGAGAAAAGGACTAAACGTTTCAGAAAGCGTAAACCGAACCGTGTCATCGTCAAGCGCTTCAACACCCACTCCCTCAAATGCAACCCGAAGCGGGCTGTTGATCGCCGGATTTTGAATTGTCTCGAAGGTAAAAGCCACGTCATGCGCGGTAAACGGTTCTCCGTCATGCCACACAACTCCTTGACGCAAAAAAAATGTGTAGACTTTCTTGTCTTCGCTTTCCTCATACCGTTCGGCCAAATCAGAAACAAGATTTTGATGTTCATCATAGGCCAAGAGTCCTGAATAGACGAGACGAGCGATATCTTGATCCACGTCATTGAGGGGCGCAAAGATCGGATTGATAAACTCGGGCGAACCCACGACCGCTTCGGTGTATTGTCCTCCCACCGCGGGAATCTCTTCGAGAGAGTTTGTTGCATACACGACGCCCACCCAAATACTCCCAATGCAGAAAAGGCCAAGGCTTGCTTTGAGCAGTCGTTTTTCCCGGACGCTTAAAAACTTTGGGAAATAACGCCATTGATGGATGTTTGGAAAATGGCGTTTGTGCACCCGTCGCACCAGCCGTATCGCATGATCGGTCGAAATCAATGGTTTTTTCTCAATACTGTGAAAGAGACGTTTTATTTTTTGAAAGACAAAAAAATTCATAACAACCAAAAAGAAGGAAAGTATTCCTATTGTAAAGGAATCGCTTCCAGCCTCTTTTTAGAGAACCAACGATACAATCGCCGTGGCGAAAAAAAGAAGAGAGAGGACAATGGTCGCTTTGTACAAAAACAAATCAGCGCCCCGTTTGGTGGTGTAGAGAATTCCTGATCCGCCAAATCCTGCACCCAAACCGGCGCCTCTCTGCTGAAGGAGAATGGATGCGGTGAGCAAAATTGCGAAAATAATTTGGAGAATTGTCAGGATGTTCATCATATGGTACATGCTGTACTCTATCAAATCTCAGGCGATATGGCAAGAAAGAATGCCCGGCCTCTTCGCTATCGCACAGAAAAGAACGCAATGACTATACCACGGAATGGATTTCTTGTCAACAGCCTGTACAGTTCACCATATGAGGTGACACTCTGCTAAACTAGAGGTGACAAAGGTAAACCTTCACGTTTAGCAAAGACACCTATGGCCAACAAATATATTCACCCACCTAGGGAGATGCGAGGACGGTGGTATCTCCTTGTCGAGAAACAGGGTAAACCCGTTAGAGAGGTCTGTGACCTCTTCGGTATTTCAAGAAAAACCTACTACAAATGGTACCAACGGGATCATCCCATCGGCATGACCGGAAAACGTCCTCGAAAGATGCATCCACATGCGAAGCTTGTCGGGAACCTCAGAGTCATCGTGGTCGAAGCCAAGGTCAAATACAATTTTGGACCACAAAAGATGGCCCTGTACCTCAAAAAGAAGAACGGCGTCGCCGTGAGTCCGTCGACGATCTACAAGTTTTACAAAAAGAAGAAACTCATTCGCAAACCCCAGAGACAACAACAGTGGTACCACCCACTGAAAGAACCCTACTGTGCCGAATTCCCTGGAGAAAATGTCCAACTCGATGTGAAATATGTGCCAGGGGTAGACCTCAGTTGGAACTACCAGTACCGCTTCATTGACACGGTGACGAATATGCAGTTCGCTACGACAATGGAATCGCGAGATGCCTTGGCCACGATTGTGGCCTTTCGACAGGCAAAAAAGTTCTTTCCCTTCCCCATGACTGGTATCCAGACTGACAACGGCGGAGAATTTCGAGGGAGATTCCACGACTATTTGGTAAAAAAGAAAATTATTCAACGATATATTCCAAAACGAAGTGCCCCTTGGAACGGCAAAGTGGAACGAGCGAACCGATCGGTGGATGATGAATATTATTTAAATCCGACCAGGCCCTGGAAGACTATCTCCGAGTATACAAAGTGGTACAACCACGAACGACCGCATCTCGGAAAACAGATGCATGGACTGACACCCGAAGAAAAATATCTAACTTTTATTGAAAAGTGTCACCCTTGAAGGTGAACCGTACAGAGGAAAAAACCAGCTATTTGAGGGCTTGCGCTCTCGTTGAAAAACAGCTATACTGCGCATGCGTTTCTTACTTTCTCTGTCTTCGTGATATGCATATTTCATGGCTTGGCGGGACGGCAATAAAAATACAAACTAAACCGTTTGACACCGATATCACCATTATCATAAATCCCTATAAACCGGTCCAGGGCGACTTTCCAAGAAGTCTGTTATCGGATATTGCTCTTTTTTCGGCAAGGTCACACAATACTATCACTCTCATGGGCAACCCCTTCCTTTTGGAAACCCCGGGAGAGTGCGAAATCAAAGGGGTGCTGGTGCATGGCATTGAGGGAAAGACGCCCGAAGAAATCTTGTTTCGCATTGACAGCGAACATATGAGCGTCGCCCATCTTGGATCCGGAAAAACGCCTCTTGGCAACCAGCAAATTGACGCCCTTCAAGGCGTGGATATTCTTATTTTGCCTGTCGGCGGCGTCGACACCTATGACGCCGAAACGGCGACAAAAATTGCGAATATGCTTGAACCCCGCGTCATTATTCCGGTTGCCTACCGATGCGACAACGACCCCAAGGCCGACCCCATTGAGACATTTCTGAAAGAAATAGGCATTCCAGGAGAGAAAACGGAAAAAAAAGTCATCCTGAAGAAAAAAGACCTTCCTCAAGAGGAAACCAAAATTTTTGTCGTCTCCAAAGAATAATGCCCGCGCACGGTATGCCCAAAACATCATCTTCAAAAAAATCAAAAAAAAGAACACTCGAGCCGGTATTTTCAAAGCAAATTGCCGCTGACATCAGTGAAGCGGTTGAAAAAATACCCGACATGGTGCGGCGCCATCTCCGTTCTTCTCCCGTGAATTTGTATGCCCCCCAACCCTCCGCTCTGAACCGCGAGATCCAGCGCAAAAAACAGCGCCTTCTCTGGATTGGCGTCCTGTCGCTTGCCGTTGTGATTTTGGCGATGTGGGCATGGAACGCAAAAATTCTGTTGTATGCCATGAACTACCGTGAAAAAAATCCTTCTCTTCTCGAGACTGCGCGAGAAGATTTTTATGATGCCGTAAGGACGGTCAATGAACACAATCAATTTCAAGAAATTATCAGTAAAAACGACGACGACAGACGAAAATCAAATAAAAAAAATGACGCGATTTTGGACAACTCCCTCTCGCTTATTACGGCCGCGCTCCGGTCCCAAACCGCCTCTTCCACCGAATCAGCCTCAACCACGAACGCAGTCTCTGAACCAGACTCGCTTTGATCCACGTTTTCTATCCCTCGTGTATGTCCACACCCACTGACCCAACGCAACACGCATTATCAATCGGCGCCATACAACCGACAGAATTGATTGAAGAGATGAAGACCTCATACCTCGATTATGCCATGAGCGTTATTGTCGCGCGCGCGCTTCCCGATGTCCGCGACGGTTTGAAGCCGGTTCACCGGCGCATCCTCTACGCCATGTGGGATATTGGTTTGAAACACACGACAAAATTTCGAAAATCCGCGCATGTGGTGGGCGAAGTTATGGCCAAATACCACCCCCATGGAGATTCGGCAATTTACGACTCCTTGGTTCGCATGGCCCAAGATTTCAACCTTCGCCATCCGCTGGTGTACGGGCAAGGCAACTTTGGATCCATGGATGGCGACAACGCGGCCGCGATGCGATATACCGAAGCAAAATTGCACGCGATTGCGGAAAACATGCTTGAGGATATTGAAAAACAAACGGTTGCATTTGTGCCCACGTATGATGGTTCGCACAAGGAACCGCGCGTTCTGCCAAACAAACTCCCCAATCTTCTTCTCAATGGGAGCATGGGTATTGCGGTCGGAATGGCAACAAATATTCCTCCGCATAATTTGGGTGAACTGTGCGACGGCATTATCTCTCTTATTGACCGCCCAAAAGCCACGATCGAAGACTTGATGGAACTCATCAAAGGACCGGACTTTCCAACCGGCGGCATTATCTACAATAAAAAAGACATCGCCATCGCCTACGCCACAGGACGAGGCGGCATTGTGATGCGGGCAAAAACCGACATTGAAGAAACCAAAAAAGGGACATTCCAGATTATTGTATCCGAAGTCACCTATCAAACCAACAAAGCAAACCTGCTGGAAAAAATTGCAACCCTGGTTCAAGAAAAAAAGATCGACGGCATCAAAGACTTGCGGGATGAGTCCAACAAGGATGGCGTCCGCATTGTGATTGAACTGAAAAAAGAAGCGTACCCCAAAAAAGTGCTCAACCGCCTTTTTCAATTGACGGAATTGCAAACGACTTTTCACGTCAACATGATTGCCCTCGTTGACGGCATTCAGCCGCGTCTGCTCAACCTGAAAAGCGTTCTCGAAGAATTCGTCAAGCACCGCCAAGAAATTATACGCCGAAGAACCGAATTTGATCTGAACAAAGCAAAAGAGCGCGCCCATATTTTGGAAGGACTGAAAAAAGCGCTGGACAAAATCGACGCCGTGATCGCGACCATTCGAAAATCAAAAGACAAAGACGAGGCAAAAATAAACCTGATGAAAAAATTCGGTTTTACCGAACGCCAGACCGTTGCCATTTTGGAAATGCGGTTGCAACAGCTCGCCAATTTGGAACGACAAAAAATTGAAAACGAATTACAGGAGAAAAAGTCCCTGATTAAAAAATTGGAATCCATTCTTGCAAACCCTAAAAAAATTCTTGGGATTATCAAGGATGAAACAACGCAATTGAAAGAACAGTACGCCAACGAACGGCGAACAAAAATCGTCGCGCAGGGCGTAAAAGAGTTCAGCATTGAAGACGTGGTCCCGAATGAACCGACGATTATTCTTGCGACGAAGGATGGCTATATCAAGCGCATGCCTCTCGACACATTTAAAATCCAAGGCCGCGGCGGCAAGGGCGTGATCGGCCTTACCACCAAAGAAGAAGATGTTGCGGAACACCTCATCTCCACCCACACTCACGACAATATCCTCTTTTTTACCACCCGCGGCCGCGTCTTCCAATTGCGCGCGTACGACATCCCCCAGGCCACACGCACCGCAAAGGGCCAGGCGCTTGTTAATTTTCTTCAGCTTGCGCCAAACGAAAAAGTATCTTCCATTCTTTCGGTTGACGACGCGAACGCATATAAATTTCTTGTGATGGTCACCAGCAAAGGCGTCATCAAAAAAACCGCTCTCGAAGATTTTACAAATGTCCGACGCTCCGGTCTCATTGCACTCAAAATAAAAACCGACGACATGCTGGAGTGGGTGCTCCCATCAAGCGGCAAAGATGATATTTTGCTCGTGACGTCTCTTGGCCAAGCCATACGGTTTAAAGAATCCGGCGTGCGATCAATGGGCCGCACCGCTAGCGGTGTTCGCGGCATGCGCCTCAAATCACATGACGCCATTATCGGCATGAGCGTGATGGAGCCGGGACTCGTCAATAAAAAAGTGCTCGAACTCCTGGTCGTGTCTGAAAACGGATTGGGCAAGCGGACGCTCGTCAATGAATACAAAATTCAAGGCCGTGGCGGAAGCGGCATCAAAACCATGAATATTACTGCTAAGACCGGAAAAATTGTTGGCGCGCGTGTCATCAACAATACGGAAAAACACGACCTCCTTATGATTTCCACAAAAGGCCAAGTGGTTCGCATTGACCTTGATGCGGTATCAACGCTCGGACGAGCAACGCAAGGCGTCCGAATCATGCGTTTTTCCGCCCATGGCGGGCCAAAAGAAGAGGGTGATACGGTGGTCGCGAATATCGCAATTTTATAATATCAATCTATCGCGTGATTCTCCGTAGCGCCTGCCGCAAAACCTCTTCGACGGTTTTGCCTTCTGTATCACAGTCATGAGATACCCGACGCGCTTCGTCTTTGCTGTACCCCATCGCAACCAAACCATCAATCACATCGCGCAACACCCCGCTATCAAACGCAGTCGAAGGTTCATCTCGTCCTTGGCCTACTTTTGACTTCAGTTCCACAACCAGTCTTTCTGCGGTTTTTTTGCCCATTCCTTGAACCGCAATCAAATACGCGCTGTCTCCTCGGCCGATCGCGTTCTTTACTTCAGGGAGCGACCCAAGAGAAAGAATGTTGAGTGCGCTCTTTGGCCCAATGCCCTTGACGCTGAGAAGCAGGACAAAAAAAGAACGCTCATCCGTCGTTTCAAATCCATATAGCTCCATCGCGCTCTCCGATACTTTGAGGTAAGTATGGAGGGTGATGATATCGCCGGGAAAGCAAGAGAACGAATGCTGTACACGAAGCTCATAGCCAACGCCGCCATTGGTTTGCACGAGCACTGTATTGTTACCTCGCTCAATAACGGTTCCATGGATCAAGGCAATCATACAAAGAGATGAAAAAGAAAAAAAATTATGGCGTGTGCTCCATTTTTTCCCATTGATAAAACGGTATTTTCTGCAAATGCCACCGCTCTTTCCAATTGCAATCATGCCGGCCGGCATAAAATATTTTGGCGCCGATCTCAATGGCTTTTTGGATATTGAGCAATATCAAATAGTTGCCAATGTTGGGAATGCCCTTTTTGTTGGAACCAAACAAAACCAGCTCGTACGTATCTTCGTACACCATTGAAAAAGAAACGGACTGCACCGCGCCGTCAATGTCGAGGCTCATAAAGGAGGGAGTAAATGGCTCTCGCATGAGGTTGTGAAAAATTGCGACGTTTGACGGGGTATGAAAAATAGATTCTTCCCCAATGGCTTCTTTATTAAATGCGATGAGGGGGTCGATGTCTGCCAATCGATTTTCAACCAATACAGGATGAAGCGCTTCCATATCTCGGACAATCCGCTTCAATCGATTCCGGGTCTTTGCTTTGAAAAAACGATCCAAGTAATCCATATACCCGGTCATATCATGAATGTCCAAAAAATATCGGTACACATACGGCGTGTGGTCCGCGCCGGGCGGAATATCCCCTTCAATGCTTGTTAATGCAAATGGAGCCGGGACACGGGCATAAAAATCCGGAATATGCGATGCAAAACGCGGATCCGCAAACACGCGGTTGCCTTCCATAAATGGTCCGCCAAAAAAATCCACAAGTCCTGTTTTTTTATTTCTTTCAAGCGGGAGAACCCCAAAAGGGACGCCGTTTTCTTCCCCGACGATAAAAAAATAATCGCAATTGTTTTGTTCAAAAAAACAATGCCGAAAATCCCAATCGTCATAGACGATCCGTTTGGGTGAAAATTGTTTCCACAGCGTTTCGCACGTTTCTTTGCTCTGCGCTATTCTCAAATCAATACCCATATTCAGGCTTTTTCCCGATTGTATCGCCGAATCGCGACGCGAATAATTTCTTCCAGGACATCCCCATACTCCATTCCCATCACCTTGGCCGTTAACACCGTGGAGCTGTCAGGATTAAGGCATGGATTTGGGTTGATTTCAATCACAAAAGGATTGCCGTCTTTGTCAACGCGCAATTCCACCCGTCCATAATCCCGGCAACCAAGAATGCGATACGTATCAAGCGATATTTCCGTAATAAGCGCCTCGAGACGTTTGCTGATATTTTTTACGGGCCGCTGAATGGTAATGTGTTTGTAATTGTAGACAGGGTGATTCTCCCACTTCATTTCGTACGAACACACGGACCACCCGCCTTCCGGCATGTGGTAGACGTACCGAGAAAGGGGCAATACGCGCAGATCGTCGCGGTCATTGCCAAGAATCGAAACATCGTATTCGTCCCCTGCGATAAACTCTTCAATAAGAACCGGATTCTTGAGTTCTTCAAGGATAAAGCGTATTTGTTTTTTTAGTTGGTGGGCACTGGTGACCACGGAATCTTTGGTAATGCCGATTGAATTGTCGCTATTGGCCGGTTTCACAATAAGCGGAAATTCCATTTCCTTATCCACATCGTCATCAAGGTCATAGACATAATCCCATTTTGGCGTCGGAATGCTATGATAGGATAAAATCTTTTTCATCCGAATTTTATCCATGCACAAGGCAAGCGAAAACGAGTCCGATCCGGTATATGGGATTTGAAGAATGTCGAGCATCGCGGCCGCCTGCGGCTCAAGAGCGCCTGACCCATGCACTCTTTCCGCCAAATTAAATATGAGATCCACCGAACTAGCCTTTATGTCATGAAATGCTTTTTCCGGATCATTCAAATCAAAAAAGGACGTGGCATATCCGATTTTTTGAAGCGTCTTTTGCGCTTCGGAGGCCACAAACGCGATCTCCTGCTCTTCCGGGGCATGGTTCGAGTCTGCGCCATTTCCAAGAATGCCCACACGAAGTCCGCGCTGATTTTTGAGCGCAATGCGGCGAAACCGCTCTTGTTTGGAGGCTTTTACAATAAGATTTTTTTTCAATACCGCGGAAGAAAAGCGCGTCCCGCGCAAGGTTTTTCCAATAGACGAATCCGAAGCAAACTTGGCAACTTTATAGGATACGCGCTTTCGAATAGATTCCATATTGTCCTCTGCATCAATCGAATTTTCTCCGGACACGGTCAGCCACCCCAGATAATCGTACCCATCCGGAGGAATAAAAATCGGATCGCCAATTTCTTTATAAAAATGAAATTCTTCCACATACTGCTGTTTTTCTATAGTGTCGGGTATGTCGAGTTCAGACAGCACGCCGGAGTTATCGGCAAGAAAATATTCGCCGACAATATATTTTTTTGGTACAGCCGGTTTTTCTACTTTGCTATAAATGCCGCACGCGACTTTTGCCGCGTATTCAATGAGGTCAACTCCCCAAGCGCCTTTGACAAATGAATACACCTCGTCGCCTCCCATGCGCAGGTTGACTTCAATCGGAACCGGGCCGCGCTTGGTTGACTTTGCCTCAAAGTGAATACAGCCGTTTTGGACACCCACCTTTTCCAATGTCTCTTCGGCCATCTCTATCAGCGCCCGCTGGTCTTGTTCCGGGAGGCTCGACGGTATGGCTTGACCTGTTTCTACAAAAAATGGCTCCCGCGTTTGATAATTGTCCGAGATGGAATAAAATTTTATTTTTCCATTTTGAACCAAAATATCCATGTCCACTTCGTCGCCATCGATGTATTCTTCGACCATCATGGAAAGATCTTCCCATTCATGACAATCTTCATGCGTATAAAACTGAGATTTTGCGTACCGATAGCTTTCCATCAATTCCTCTTTATTTTCCACTTTAACCACAAAAGCGCTTGATGACCCGTAAATCGGTTTAAGTACCAGTGGAAATGGCATATCTTCACCCAGGGCGGATAATGCGGCTTCGGATTGTATCAATTGGTGCCGAGGAACCGGCAAGCCATAGGTGGCACACGTTTCTCGGAACAGATATTTATTTCGGATGTTTTTGGAAACACTGTATGGAATGCCAATAAAATTAAAACGGTCAATAATCTTGGACGTCAATAAGACGCTTTCTTCCCAAAAGGTGAGCGCGCCATCAACCACGACATCACGGTTGATTTTGAAAAAACTTTTGATGGCGTTGAGGCATTCGCTGTGATTGTTGGTGTCTGCCAAAATCCAATGGTCAACATAATTTTCCGCCCAATTTTTTTCCTTGTTCAGCATAACGAGCGTCACCCCTAATTTTTTTAACCGCTGAAGCGTAAACCTCTTTTTGGGACCGCCGGTGTGAACGACCAAGAGCGTTTTTCCTGTCAAACTGCTCTCTTTTTTCGCTTTCCTTTTTTGATGGTCAATCATACCAAAAATAAAAAAACCAAGATGCCGCAACCGGCCCTTGGCACTGTATGGATAGAAAAATATTGAGAGGAAGATCCCCCTTCTTCTGAGTCTTCTGACCATGCAAGGTCCATAGAAAAATACGGGACGAATGGGTAAAATGAGAAAGTTAAAAGCGACCCCCTAAGTCCGCATTGTACCACCCATAAGACAAAGATCAAGAGGTGTGGATAAATATCACCGACGAATATACTCAATGAGTGTTTCTATGCCAAATCCATTGGCGCCTCCGCGGATCCACGGCTTTCCTTTGCCGGCATAATACGCGCATGACAAATCAATGTGCGCCCACGGATAGTGCGGCTTTCCGGTTTCCAAATCTTCGGTAAATACCTGCAAAAATGCGGCGCCGACCGACGCGCCGCCATAGTACGGCCTCCCCACACCGCCCAAATTTTTGACATCCGCGACATCGCTTTTGATGGATTCACGAAATTCCTCGCCAAGCGGGAGCCGCCACAATTGTTCGCCGGCTTCGTCTGCAACAGAGAGCAACCGAGATGCAAATGTGTCTTCCGGAGAAAACAAACCGGAGCGCTCGATGCCAAGCGCGACCATGCATGCACCGGTCAACGTCGCAATATCAATCACTTCTTTTGGCGTGTATTTCATGCCGGCATACGAAAGGGCATCGGCCAAAATCAGCCTGCCCTCGGCATCGGTATTCACGATTTCAACGGTCGCCCCGTTCATGGCCCGCAAAATATCGTCCGGCCGGTACGCCTCGCCGCCGGGCATGTTTTCACAGCTGGGAATAAGCCCCACCACCCGCCTTTTTGCCCCCAAGGCGGCAAGCCCGCGCAAAACGCCAAGAACGGTTGCGGCTCCCAACATATCAAATTTCATGTCCGAAAGATGTTCGCCCGGCTTGAGCGACAGCCCGCCGGAATCAAAGGTGACGCCTTTCCCAACCAATACAACCGGCTTTTCGTCTTTTTTTCCGCCCTGGTAATCAAGAATAATAAACTTTGGCTCGTGCTGTGAGCCGCTTGAAACGCCCAAAAGACACCCCATCCCCAATTGTCGGATATCCACCCGAGCAAGAACCTTTGTTTTTATTTTTGAGGAAATTGTTGCCAAGCGTTCGGCCTCTTTTCCAAGGAGTGCCGGCGTCATAATAGTGGGCGGGATATTGCCCAAGTGTCTCGCGTAATTGATTGCTTCCCCAACGATTGCGCCATCCTCAATGCCGCGAGAAAAATCACGTTTGTTTTTTGTTTCCAAAGCGGCGACAAAAGAAACGACCTTTACTTTTTTTACCTGAGATTTTTTTTCTTTATACTCATCAAAAGCATATGCCGCAATTTCTGACGCGATAACCGTTTCTTTGAGCGCCGTATAGGGCGTCAGCGTTTTGATAACGTCTTCCGGAAGAAAAAAAGAAAGATGGGTATATGTTTTTTCCTGCATGGCGCGTACAGACGCGCCAACCGCTTTTTTCCAGGATATAAGAGAAAAATCTTTTTTGTCTCCAAGACCGAGCAAACAGATGCGGGGGAATTTTTTTTCTTTCGTGTATACCAACTGCATGTGCATTTTCTTCCCTGCAAAATCATTGAGCGCGACGACTTCCGCTATCATGGCTTGCGCGTCTTTTGAAAGGCCGGGCACGCCAACACTTGCTTTTTTTTCAAAAAAAGGTAAAATAAAAACCTCAGATTTTTCCGGCGCGGATGTAATGTGATAGGAGGCCATAAGAAAATTCAAGAAAACAAAACTAACGGTTATGTTATCTTACCACAAATTTTTTCTAGGTCAAAGATGCAATTCCGTTATTGAATAAAGGGCACAGATAAAAAAGAAAAAACCTCTCTTTCTCTTTTATTTGCCCCCTTCTCAAGGATGTTCCACCCCGGGATGTCCTCAAAAGGCGGGTTTGACCTTTAGAAAAGCTGAAAAAAACCAAAAAGGAGAAGGACCAACCATGGCGACGACAAAAAAAATTAATGTCCTCTTTAGCGCTGAGATGATCCGGCGGCGGATTCGTCCGCTCGCCTACGAAATCAGCCAGTGCCTCGACACCAGCCAGGAGCTCGTCCTGGTCGTGATTCTCAAAGGGGCGGTAATGTTCGGCGCCGACCTCGCCCGAGCGCTGGCGCCTTTCTTTCCTCTTCTGAGGGTCGAATTCATGCGCCTCTCGTCCTATGGCAACGAGAGGAAGACCAGTGGCGAGGTAAAAGTCGAGCTTGACCTCAGCCACCCCATCGAGGGGAGGCAAGTGCTGGTTGTCGAGGACATCATCGACACCGGCACGACCCTCGGCTACCTGGTGCGGTTGCTCCAGGCGAGGCGGCCGCGGACCCTTCAGGTCGCGGCACTCCTCGACAAGCCCTCCGGTCGGCATGCCGGCAACGGAGGCGTCCACGCCGACTACGTCGGCTTTGAGGTGGGGCCGGTCTTCGTCGTGGGCTACGGCCTCGACGACGCCGGGTTCTACCGGGCGCTCCCGTACGTCGGGGTCGTTGAGGATTAGCGTCCTCGGCGCCCCGCGTGGTGGTGGTTTCAACTTCCCGCGTCGGCAGTATTCACTGTTCGGCGCGGGAAAGAGGTTCTCACAACACAACGTGTTTGCGTTTTGAGCATCTTCTTATTCTCACGCAGATGAATCCAGTGCCAACCGAACGACATGTCCGTCGATGTCTTGTAGCTCTCCGCCAACATCACTCTCGATTATTCCTGACGCCACAACCTGTTTTTGTATTGCATCCGCATAATCCTGAAAGACTTGATGAAGCAAATCATCATCGGTTTGGTAACGAACAATCGCGGTATCGTGAATCGTAAGCTTTTGTTCTTTTCTCAACATATTGATCGCACGCACAATTTCTCGAACCAACCCTTCTTTTTCCAATTCTGGCGTTATATCCACGTTGAGGGCAACCGACACCTCCGGCGTTTCTCGGCCAACCCATTTTCCCGGCAAACCGGTCACATCGTTTTCTATGATTACTTCTTTTACATTGAGTTCATCCGCGATAATATCGTGATAGTGTTGAAGACCGGGCACGGTAATGGCAAAAATGGACAACGGCTGACGCACTTTCATCCCCGCTTCTTTTCGCGATGACAATCCCATTTCAACAATTTTTCTGACCAATTTCATTTTTTGGAGCACGTCTTCATCAAAAAGGGCGGGGGTAGCCTCTGGCCAAGTTTCCAAATGTACACTTAACTGTGTCTGACGTCTGACGTCTGACGTCTGGCGTCCAACTATCTGATACATTTTTTCCGCGAGAAACGGCGTAAACGGCGCCATCACTTTTGAGAGCGTTAAAAGCACCTGGCGAAGCGTTGCAAACGCCGCCGCTCTCTCTTCTTCGTTATCGCTCTTAAACCGGTCCCGTGACCGACGGACGTACCAGGTGGAAAGATCATCAATAAATTCTTTGATCGGCCGGCCCGCGCGCACCGTGTCGTATGCGTCCATGTGCATCGTAACCTCACGCACCAATTCGTTCAGCCGCGCCAAGATCCATTGATCCAAAATATGAAGCGCACCAAATTTCAATTTCGTATCTTTCGTACTGTTCGTAGTTTCGTACATGGAGTAAAACTCGACGACATTCCACAAAATATTCACTATTTTGTTGTATACATCACGTACTTCGCGATCGGAAAAAAATAAATTTTCCGCCTGCATGACGACACTCGTCATGAGATAATAGCGGAGCGCATCAACACCATATTCTTTAATAATAATCCACGGATCCGTATAATTTTGTTTTGATTTTGATAGCTTTTCCCCTTTTTCATTCATGATGGTTCCGGTCGTAACGACATTTTCAAAACTGATGTTGTCAAAAAGAAGCACAGCGACCACATGCATATAATAAAACCAGGCGCGCGTTTGCGCGATATACTCGGCAATGTATTGACCAGGAAAACGAGCTTCAAACACGTCTTTATTTTCAAACGGATAATGAAATTCCGCGAATGGCATGGAGCCGGACTCCACCCAGCAATCAATCACTTCCGGGATACGTTTCATATCGCCGCCGCACGCGTTACAGCGAAGAACAATTTTGTCCGCATATTGTTTGTGCAAATCCAATTCCTCAACGTTGTCGGTGGAAAATACGTCATCAAAATTGACCGCCTTTTCTTTCAACTCCGCAACAGAACCAATACAGACAACATTGTTGCATGTCCCCTCCTCTCCTCCCGTCGAGGGGGAGGCTAAGGGAGGGGTGACATGCTTCCAAAACGGCAATGGCGTTGCCCAATACCGGTTTCGGGAGATATTCCAGTCCGGTGCGGTTTCCAAAATATTCAAAAATCGTCCTTCTTTGAGATGATCCGGATACCAATTTATTTTTTTATTGAGCTCAATGAGCCTCTGTTTGATATTTTGGATATTGATAAACCACGCGGAAATGGCGTTATAGATGAGCGGCGTATCACAGCGCCAGCAATGCGGATAGGAGTGCGTATTTTGTTGTTTTGAAAAAATCAGTCCGCGATCTTCCAAATTTTTTTTAATCAATTTTTCCGCCTTTTTATAATATTGTCCCTGAACAAATTGAGGCGCGACATCATTGTAGTGCCCGGCCTGGTCCAGCATGGGCACCATGGGGAGATCAATGGCAACACCCAAATTATAATCGTCCTCGCCATACATCACAGCCGTATGCACAATGCCGGTTCCTTCATCAGTTGTCACAAAATCTCCTTCTGCAACAAAATAGGCCTTTTTGCCGCTCTCTTTCATTTTTGGCATGTCAAACAGCGGCTCATATTCAAGGCCGACGAGATCTTTTCCATAGCATTCTTCAACAACGGCATACTCTCGTCCTTGAAAAACATCCGAGACCCGTTCTTTTGCGACAATGTAATACGAGCCTTCACTTTCTATCAATATGTATTCAATGTTTTTTCCCACCGCAAGCGCCACATTTCCCGGCAATGTCCAGGGTGTTGTGGTCCAGGCAAGAAAATATATTGGCCCACCAACATTTTTCAATATCTGAAGTCTGAAGTCTGAAGTCTGAAGTCTGAATTTTACAATTACCGCCTCCTCCGTCACATCTTTATAACTATTATCCATCGCGACTTCTGCTTTACTCACCGGCGTTTCACAGCGCGGACAATAGAGGAGCACTTTCTTACCTTCATAAATCAACTCCTTGTCCCAAATAGTTTTGAGCGCCCACCACACGCTTTCCATGTACGTGGCATCCATGGTTTTGTACGCGTTGTCAAACTCAACCCATCGGCCAATGCGGTCAACCATTTTTTTCCATTCTTTGGTATACAACAATACTTTGGACTGGCAGGCTTCATTAAATTGGTCAACGCCGATATTGTCTTCAATTTGTTTTTTCCCGGAGACCTGCAATTCTTTCTCAATGAGACTTTCAATAGGGAGCCCATGGCAATCCCACCCCCAACGGCGACGTACGCGGTAGCCTTTCATGGTCCAATAACGCGGCACCACATCTTTAATAACCGAACTTAAAATATGCCCGTAATGCGGGAGTCCGGTTGCAAACGGCGGCCCATCATAAAAGACGTACGGTTTATTTTCCGGACGCTCTTCCACGGATTTTTTAAAAATGTCGTGCTTATTCCAAAACTCGAGGATATCAAGCTCATTTTTGTCTGCATCGTACATAAGCAATTGTTATAAAATAAAAACACCAACGTCTCGAGGGGCCCCGATGGACATCGGGACGGTACCACCCTCATTGGTGCTTCGTTGACAGCGATAACGGGCTTGCCCGGCCGAGTCTACTCCCCCGCCGTAGGCGGGGTTTCTGTCGGCAGCTCTCCCGATGATAATCGGGATCAAATGCTTTTGAGATTGTTATAGACACAATAAAGGAAAAAAACTGGTTTGTCAATCAAAAAATATATCCCCACGGTTGCCAGATATGGCCGCCTATCATATACTATGGATGTTTTACGATTTTTCGTATATGTACACCGGCCCCCTCTTTATTGCCTCAGACCATGGCGGATACCAGCTCAAAAAACGCCTGGTTCGCTTTATGAAAAACGAACTCAACCGGGAAATCACTGACCTTGGCCCGCACGAATACGTGGAAACCGATGATTATCCCGACTATGTCATTCCGCTTGCGAAAAAAGTGGCGGAAACAAATGGCCGCGGCATTGTCATTTGCCGCAATGGCGTTGGCGTATGTGTCGCGGTTAATAAGGTGGCCGGCATTCGTTGCGGTATTGGCTACAACATTGCGTCGGCCGAAAGCATGATGAAAGATGACAATACCAATGTCTTATCGCTTGCCGCAGATCATTTGTCCGACGACCATGCCATGGCCGTGGTAAAAAAATGGCTCGCAACAGAATTTTCCAGTGCCGAACGCCATGTGCGGCGGTTAGAAAAAATACACGCGCTAGAATAATAAAAATCCCAACCTCACTTTCGTATTTTTCCGCCAAAGGCGGACAAGCGTACATATCTATGATTGACATTATTCCCTCTCTTCTCGTCCAATCGGAACAAGAATTTCTGAAACAGTACCGCGGTCTCAAAAAATCGGTCAGCCAAATACAGCTCGACATTGCGGATGGCGTCTTTGTGCCCAATGCCACGTGGGGAAATCCTGAAGTCATCAAAAAAAAAGTGGACATGCGGGTGGAACTCCACCTCATGGTCAAAGAACCGCTCAACGAATTAAAAAAGTGGCAATCCGTAGAGCAGGTTGTCCGCATTTTGGTCCATTACGAATGCATGGATAACCTCAAAGATATTTTTCCAACGCTCCATGCGTATGGCTGGGATATTAGTATTGTCCTCAATCCCGACACGCCGATTGCGGCGCTTGATCCATATTTGCCGGAAATAAAAGGGGTGATGTTTATGGGCGTCTACCCGGGGTTTCAAGGCCAGAAATTTATTTCAGAAACAATAAACCGGGTCAGACAGTTCAAAGAAAAAAAGACGAATCATGTGGTGGAACTCGACGGCGGCGTAAACATGGAGACACTGCCGGATATTGTAAAAAGTGGCGTGGATGTCATTTGCCCGGGCAGTGCTATCTTTGGAAATGAACGCAGTCCGGAAGAAAATGTCAAGCGAATGAAAACAATTATCAGTACGTGAGTATGTACGAAATACGAACAGTACGAAAATACGAAAGCGTTGTTAAAAATATTTCGTAATTTCGTACATTTCGTAATTTCGCATATATGTACGATCTTGTCATTATCGGCGCGTCTGCCGCCGGATCCGCCGCCGCCATTTACGCGGCGCGGCGCAATCTCAACTTTCTCGTTATTGCCAAAGATACGGGCGGTGAAGTGGCTCTTTCCGGCGAAGTGGAAAATTGGCCGGGCGTTATTCATACGACAGGAATTGAATTATCTAAGCAATTTACCAACCATGCAAAGGCGTATAACGTGAAGATTGAAGAAGGATATGATGTTCTCGGCATTACCCAGGCAGACGGCCACCATGTTGTACACGCAAAAGATATTCTGGGAAAAGACCAAACCTACCCGGCCAAAACGGTTATTATTGCAACCGGTATTCATCCGCGTGAACTGAATGCCGAAGGAGAGGCGGCGCTCAAAGGCCGCGGCGTGACCTATTGCACGGTGTGCGACGGCCCGTTATTCAAAGGAAAAACTACCGCCACCGTCGGATCGGGCAATTCGGCGCTTGAATCCGCGCTGATGATGGCCGGCATCGCCAAAAAAGTGTATCTTCTCAGCAAGTATGCAAAAGAAGAAAAAAACGGCTTCCCAAAAGGGGAAGATATCTTGGTGCAAAAAGTGAACGCTCTTGCGAACGTTGAGATTATGTATCGCGCATCAACAACAAAAATTACCGGAAATGGACTGGTACAAGGACTGACCTACCGAGACGACGCCACACAAGAAGAAAAACATCTCGCGGTGGATGGCGTTATGGTGCATATTGGCGCGATCCCCAATTCTCAATTTGTGGATTGCGTCAAAAAAACGCCTGGCGGCGACATTGAAATCGATCTCCTTTGCAAAACGAGCTGTCTTGGTATTTTCGCCGCCGGGGACGTCACCAACATTCCCTACAAACAAATTGCCATTGCGGCCGGGCAAGGGGTGGTGGCCGCGCTCACGGCCATTGATTACATCAATAAATGGAAAGAATAGCTGAGACAGCAAGAAAATCCGGCAGTGTGTTATACTCTATCATAATCCCTTGTCTATGGACGTCGCGTCTTTTGCCGCTTCAATAGCGAACCCCGCACTACATATTTTTTTTATCGTGGGCGTGTTGGGATCGATTCTGCTTATGTATTCCCAATTTGTCGAAGCGGAAAATCGCCGCGATCTTATTCGCATGGTTGGCGCGGCGGCGCTCGCCGTGTACGCCATATCTATTGGAAATATCTTATTTATTATTACGACGACAGGCATTTTTTTTGCCGCGCTTATTGAATTTGTCGAAATTTACCTTGGTATTCACACGCATTTTCCCGCGGAGATGAAAACGATGATACAAACATATAAAAAAGGCGAAAAAAAGTAATATGTTCGACCTTATTACCATTGGCGACGCCACCCTCGACCTCTTTGTCGTGATTGACCAACATACCGAGGGTTGTAGCATTGATAAAAATAAAAAACACCTTCTCTTGAATTACGGAGAAAAAATTTATATTGAAACAACCACCCAATCCATGGGCGGAAACGCGGCAAACGTGGCCGTTGGCGCACAAACGCTGGGACTCAAGACGGCGATTGCCACCGAAGTCGGGGCTGACATCAACGGATACGCCATCATGCACGCATTGTCCGAGGCAGGCGTTCATACATCACTGGTCAAAGCGCTCAAAGGCAAAGAAACGCGGTATTCGGTTGTGCTCAATTATGAAAGCGAACGCACCATTCTCTCGTATCACACGCCAAGAATATATACACTGCCAAAATTGCCATCAACGGCATATCTCTATTACACGTCTCTTGGAAAATCATTTGAAGGACTGCAAGACACCATGAAAAAACATGTGGAAAGACATCCTGAAACTCGTTTGGTCATAAACCCCGGTTCATACCAGTTGCGCTATGGGATGAAAAAAATTCAAGAACTCTTTTCGCGGACATTTCTTGCGTTCTTCAATAAAGAAGAGGCGGCTATTGTGATTGGAGAAAAAGAAGATATCCCAAAAACAATAAAAAAACTCCACTCATTTGGCATTGCGCACGTGGCAATCACCGATAGCGAGCGCGGATCATACGCATCGGATGGACAAACCGTATGGTTCTTGCCGCCATTTCCCATTGCTCCTCTTGCCAAAACCGGAGCTGGAGATGCCTATGCCAGCGGTTTTTTGAGCGCTCTATTTTACAAAAAATCAATCCCCGACGCCATGCGGTGGGGCACGGCAAATGCCGGCGGCGTCATCCAAGAATTTGGCGCGCAAAAAGGATTGCTCAACAACCAAAGAATGCGCCGCGTTCTTGCACAATACAAAAAAATCGTCCCGGAACAATATACAAAAAAGGCCGCACAGCTTGACTGAGAGAAGAAAAAGCGATATACTCCCTGTTACGCCTTTTTTAGGCCACTGTCCTACGGACACTTCCTATGGCATATCTCAATCCCAAACATCTCAACCTGCTCGTGGGAAAACTCTACGACCAAGTGTTGCGGACCATTCGGGAAACGGAAGAAAAAAAAGAAAAAAATATCATTCTGTTTACCGGAAAAATTTTTGGTCATATTATTGATGCCATACGCACATATCAAAAAAAAGAAGGAATTTCTTTTCGGATTGCATTATTTCATGACGCAAAAACAAAACTGGATGCCACAAGCGAACAGCACCGCGACAAACTCGATCTCATATTATCCTGCGATATAACGGACGATGCGGCCATTCAAAAAACATTTCTGCCGTACCAGGATGAATTGCTGGCAATCACCTGCCGCTCGGAAAGCGAAATCCCGCTTTTGGCGCGCCTTATTCCATTTCTTCCCTATCTCAACGCGCCAACCACGGAATCGCTTCGGTGGGCGACGGATAAAATTTTGATGCGCGAAAGAATGAGCGTCCACAATCCTTCCATGATTCCGGCATTCCGGGTGATATCCGAGGTGACCCAAGCGACGCTGAAAGAAGTAGAAGAAGAGGTGGAATTTCCAATGATCATCAAGCCTGCGGGACTTGGCGCGAGCCGGCTCGTCACCATTTGCTATCACAAAGAAGAACTCGAAGACGAGCTGAAAAAAGTATTGAAAAAAATCCAAAGCGTGTATAAAGATGCGGGCGGCAAGTGGGAACCGCGCGTCCTCGTGGAACATTTCATTGAAGGCGACATGTATTCTATTGACGCCTATGTGACCGGCCAGGGAGCTATTGCCTTCTGCCCCGTCGTCCATATCAAAACCGGCAAAACCATCGGATTTGATGATTTTTTCGGATATCAGCAAATAACTCCAACGCTTTTGAATACGGAAAGCATTGCCGGCGTCCATGCGGTTGCGACTTCGGCCATCTATGCGCTCGGCCTCAAGCACACAACCGCCCATATTGAACTGTTCAAAACAGAAGACGGATGGAAAATTATTGAAGTTGGACCCCGAGTCGGCGGATTCCGCCACATGATGTATGAATGTTCGCACGGAATCAATCACACCATGAATGACATCCTTGTTCGGATAGGCAAAAAAACGATCGTGCCAAAAAAAACGAAAGGATACAGCGTTGCCATGAAATTTTTTGCGAAAGAAGAAGGAAAACTCACGAGACTCGGCGGCGTTAAAAAAATCCAGGAACTCAAATCATTCAAAACCATCTACATTCATAAACAAATCGGCGACCACTGCGCGTATGCCAAAAATGGCGGGAGTAGCGTCTTTGATATTATTATGTTCAATAAAGAGCGACCCGCGCTCTTGGCTGACATTCGACGGCTGGAACAAACCATTGACATCGCGACGGAATAGGCCAACATATATGATCATTCACATACTCACGCATGCGCGCCCGCACAACCCGGATTCCGCGCTTACCAAAAGTCTTGATCTCCTCACGCATGCGGCCGAACGATTGGGCCATGCCATCGAAATTGTGGAAGCCAAAAAGTGCAAACTGAAATTTTATAAAGAAACAAAAATTCTCATTGAAAACAAAAAACCGCGCATTGATGTGCTCGTCGTGAAAGCGACATTTTCAGGAAACATGATTGACGCGCATGCGCCGCTTGTCCGGCAGTTTGAATTGGCGGGGATTCCCGTTGTCAATCGATACCAGCCGATTGTGCGCGCCAGCAATAAAATTTTGACACTCCAAACGCTCCACCAGAAAGGCATCCCCATGCCAAAAACATTTGTGGTCCGCTCTGCTGAATACATTGAAGACGTTATGAAAGATATCGGCAGTTATCCGGTCATTCTTAAAACTGCATCCGGATCTTCCGGCATCGGCGTTTCCATTATTGAAAGCAAACGGGGATTGCAGTCCATTATTCAGCTCCTCTCCGAACAAGAAAATGCCGCGCCCATTATTATTCAAGAATATGTGAAAGAATCACGCGGCAAAGACATTCGCGTATTTATTGTGGGAGGCGCCATTATCGCCGCCATGGAGCGGGTTGCAACCCAAAAGGGGGAGTTCCGATCAAACTTCAGCCTCGGAGGAAAAGTAAAAATTGCGAGCTTGAGTGAAAAAGAAAAATCAATTTCCCTTCGCGCCGCCGAGGCTTGCGGCCTTGATTTTGCAGGCGTTGATGTGATGCGGACCAAGACAGGGCCAAAAATCATCGAAGTCAATTCCAACCCGGGGCTCGAAGGCATCACGCAAGCGACCGGCGTTGATGTGGCCGGCGCCATTATTGCCTATGCGGTAAAAAAAGCAAAAAAGCGCTATTCAGAGGCGAGAAAGACATAGCGTCCAAGATCGACGCGCCGTCCTTCGAAGTGTTCCCCGGCGCGGCACACTGCCGCATAGGAGGTGTTGGTTGCCAGAAGACACAGCCCATGTTCAAACGCGCGAATCTGGGTGCGGATTTCTGCGGCAAGATGCGGATGCTCTTGTTCCAGATCCGCCATGTCGCGCAAGGCGTCGAGACGCTCTTCTATATGTTTCAGAATAATTAAAAACTCCTCGACGCGTTCTTCAAAATGTTCTCGTTGAAGCCCGCGTATTTCCTGAAGCACGTATTCGCGCAGGCCCTGTCGCATATCGACAAATGCCGCGCAACATATTGTTCTCTCTTCCGGAGAAAAATGAGATGTCACATGCTTGCCCCTTTTTAAATCGCGAAATGTATGCCCTTCTTCCAAAAAGGACCTGTACGCGCGCCTCGCTTCGGGAGATAATTTCTGTAAAAAAAATTTTTCTCCCAGCCGCCCCTCTTCAATATCCATAAATTCGTCAAATGCTTTGCGGTATGGCCATACTTTTTTTCCAAAAGACACTACCATGGTTTCCAATTCTTCCACGCTCAAGGAATCATCAAGCTCGGCCGCTTCAGAGGCAACCGCCATGTCCTGAAGGGTCTCCTGGGGCACATAGCAAGAAACCTCTCGATAGAGATGATGAAAGATGTCCCGTGTATGGCGCAATAATTGATTGTGTGTTTGAGGGGAAGAGAGCATAGCATTATGATGAGAGATATTCTTTCCAGCGGAGATACAGGGTGCGCGTGGCGAAAAGATCGCCCGCGCAATAGCGCGCGATGTCGGTGTACGCTCCTTTTTGGAAGAGCGGCAAAACGTCATGGCCAGTAATGCCATTTCCCTTTGGCGACGCAATGCCAAATGATTTGCAAAAAAAATCAAGATTGAATTTTCTGACCGCGCCGTAAAATGTGAGCTGTTCCAGGAGATCAACATGATTTTCCGTGCTGTACCGATACGGCATGATATTTTTGCTGGGCTTTACCGACAGGATCGCGGACCGCAACAGAAGAACGGGGCAGTCAAAACATCGGCCGTTAAATGTGACAAATTGATGCGCGTGGGCAATAGCGTTCCAAAATTTTTCCAAGATATCTTTTTCCGACCCGGTCTCGTATTTTATTCCATTTTCTTCCCACGTATCAATTTTTGTCTCTCCGCTTTGAAAATATACCGCGCCTTTTTGGCTCTCGACCGCGAGCATCCCAATCGCGACGATAGTATTGGTCGGAGCCCACAGCGCCATTTGCTCTTTTACTTTTTCTTGTTCTTCTTTTCTATCGGCGAATTTCAACAAATACTCCCGAGATATGGCATCCAAAGAGTCAAAATCAACAGGGACGGTTTCGATGTCAAAAATGATAGTAGCCATGCTATTCACTCTCAACCAGCAATCCCTCGCCGAGCGGATTATATCCATTGAGCACTTCTATACCATCGGCAAATCCATCACCATCCGTGTCTTTCTTTTTTGGATCCGTTCCCCACGCGCTCACTTCATCGGCATCGGATATGCCATCAAAATCAGAATCAAATTCCACTACGCTCGTGCCAAGCGACCGCTCCTCGTCATCGGGCAGGCCATCCCGATCTTGATCGTCCGTCGGTATGGCGGGGTTGGGCGCTTTGAGAACATCCGGCGCAATCGCCGCGGTGTCTCGGGTTTCGGAT
>Ga0209211_10002649_pt1 | contig 30530 bp, 34 predicted proteins | sample RifGroA2_FD_183992 | JGI IMG/M metagenome (GOLD analysis project Ga0209211, IMG submission 183992) | Groundwater microbial communities from Rifle, Colorado, USA - Groundwater A2 (SPAdes) (version 2) | ecosystem: Environmental > Aquatic > Deep subsurface > Groundwater | place: Rifle, Colorado...
AGAGGCTCCGAAGAAAGCGCCGGTTGGCTGGATAGTGCTGGCAGTAGTTGTGGTAATTGGAATCATTGGCTATGTTGTCTACCAGCAGAAGAAGAAATAAATTATTTTTTCTTTTTAATTTTATTCTTGAAATAATCTATTTGCCCTCTATAACTCAAAGAATCGCAAGGGGGTGGGGAACATAACAAAAGAAATAAAGAGCAACAATAAACCTATTCCCCCTTATTTTTATTATGCAAATTTATTGATAAAAAACCGAATAAAAAATAATGAATTAATACAAAACATTTAAAAGCAAACGCCATTCTAAAACTAATATGGACATAAAAGGACTAATGCTGAAGCCTGAGTTTGAAAAGGCAATACTCGATCTGGGCTTCTCGGAATTTACGGAAATACAGGAAAAATGCATTCCCATAATAAGGCAGGGAAGGGATTTGATAGGCCTGTCATATACGGGCTCGGGAAAAACAGCCGCTTTTGGCTTTCCTTCGCTTGAGAAGGTTATCCCTGGAAAAGGAATGCAATTGCTGGTTATTGTCCCGACAAGGGAGCTTTGCAACCAGGTTGCAAAAGAGTTCAGGAAATTCACAAAATACAGAAAAACCTACATTGTTGAGGTATACGGCGGCGTGTCAATAAGCCCGCAGATAGATCATCTGAGGCATGCGGATGTTGTTGTCGGAACTCCCGGAAGGCTTCTGGACCATCTTTCACGCAGGACTTTGGACACAAGCAGGGTAAAAATTCTTATTCTTGACGAAGCGGATAAAATGTTTGAGATGGGCTTTATTGAGGATATAAACAGGATTCTTTCAAGAATACCCAAAAACAGCCAGAAGCTCATGTTTGGAGCCACAATGCCACACGAAATAATGGCCATTGCAAGGAATCATATGAATAATCCGGAAAAGGTCAAGATGCAGACATATGTTGACAAGAGCAAGCTTATACAGCATTATTATGATGTTGACAGGAGGAGCAAATTCTCATTGCTGGCACATACAATCAGGAAAGAGTCAAATGGCTTGACAATTGTTTTCTGCGGCACTAGGCATATTGTTGATGTTGTAAGCAAGAACCTTAACAAGCAGGGCATAAGCTCGCAGGCGCTCCATGGGGGAATGACCCAGAGCATGAGAAACCATGTCATGGAGGCATTCCACAACGGAAAGCTCGATGTTTTGGTGGCAAGCGACGTTGCTGCAAGGGGGCTGGACATAAAAAACGTAAACCTGATAATAAATTACGACCTGCCAAAAACATCCGAGGAGTATGTACATAGGATAGGAAGGACAGCTCGGGCAGGCAGGGAAGGAAAGGTCATTTCACTGCTTTCTCCTGAAGACCATGAAAACTTCAGAAGAGTCCTTGAGGATAGGTCTTTGCTGATACATAAGATAAAAGCCCCGCATTTCGAGCACGTGGAATTCGTCACGCAGCGGCGCCATGACAGGCCGTTCCAAAGAAAATTCAGGAAATACTAAAAAACCAATAAAAAAGAATTAGTTTATTCTACTCTTGTCACTATTGTGCCCTGATTTTTATGCGTCAGCTGCGTATCAACAACCCTGTAGCTCACGTTAAGTACCCCGTTGAATTTGGAGGCAGTTAACGCATTGTTGCATGTTAATGTATAAGTCCCTCTTGCGCCATTTACAAGCGATGCCGGCGAGCTTGAGGGGCCGCAGTCGTGAGTGTCATCTGCAGACACAACGCTTATAGAATCTAAGTCAAAGCCAAGCGAGTTTTGGATAACAACCACTATTTGCGATGAAGTTGCTTTATGGTCCAGGCAGGCAATTCCAGCCTGCAGAGTGCATTTGCTTGGCAGAAATTTCTCAGGGCTCAGGACTCCAAAATAAGCCAAAGCGCCGACAGCAACTAAAACAATCAGAATTGCCCAGCCATAGGTCATCAAGAACTCTAACGCTGCTTGGGATTTCCTGAAAATAATAAAATCTCACCTCTTTTAAATATTATCATTCAATATTTTACTCTACTTTTGTGATTATATCGCCGAAAGTAGTTTTATTGATGTTACTGTCTTTTTCAGTGTAGCTTATCGTAATATCTCCCTTGAATTTCTCTTTTAGCGCCCCATTGCTGCAGGTGCCTCCTATTGGAAATGTGAAATCAGTGCCGCTAATCACCTGCTGCGAAAATGTGCCGCTGCATACAGGGACTCCAACGCCTGCAACATTGATGCTGTTTATTATGACAGTCCTTCCAAGGCCGTTTGCTATAACCATAGTTATTTTTGTCGGCTCGACCTTATGGCTTACACATGTCAAACCTGGAGATAGAACGCATTTTTCCGGAAGAAATTTCTCAGGGCTCAGGACTCCAAAATAAGCCAAAGCAGCGATAGCAGCTAAAACAACCAGAATTGCCCAGCCATAGGTCATCAAAAATTCCATGGCCGCTTGAGATTTTTTAAATACCATCAAAATTCACCTCATTTTAATATTTATAATTATTTAAAGATACTTATTAAATAACTTATATTTAAATGTTACTAAAAAAATACTCCAAGCAGTTTTCCCAAAACAGCGTCTGCTATCAGGAATAAAGCCACAGACACGAAAATAAAAATCGGCACATACCTGATTCCGCTCTTGATGTCGCCTTTCTTTATGGTGGCTATTATGGAGGCTGAAAAAAACGATGTTACTACGAGCGAAACGATTGCAAATATCTTAAAGTCAGAATAAGTGACTCCCGTTCCTGTAAAGCTTAGCGCAAAGCCTGTTGCTTGCGCGCCGCTTCCCAAAGTCCCGAGCGTTGTTCCCAGGTTCTTTATCACCTTTATAAGCACGCCAGATAATCCAAACAAAAAGGGCGCAGCAAGGATAGTTGCAAATGAGATGAATATCACATAAGTTGTGACATTTGCTGCCATTTCCTTCCTCATTGTCTTTATTTCCTGTATGTTCAGGGCAATCCTGTTCAATAAATCCCCGATTTCGCCTCCGGCTTCAAGCCCCTCTACAAGCAGGCTTATTGACCTCTTAAGCAGTAATGAGTCATATTTTGAGGCGAATTTTTCAAGGGCTTTTTTCAGGTCATCTCCGCCAATCGTGTCTTTTGCAACAGTCTCTATTTCCTTTGCCAGAACCCCGAATCTCGGCCTTACCGCATACCATAACGCCCTGTCAACAGTCATGCCTGCCTTGATGTTGGAAGCAGTCAATTGCAGAAAATCAGGCAGCACTTCCTCTATGTCAATTTTTCTCTTGAATATCTTCAGGTCAACAAGGACATAGAATAAAACCCACAGCACAAAAAGTATAACCACAAATATAAGCATCCAGAGAGTTATCATTGCGGCGGCGACAGTGCCCCACGTGATGCCCAAATTTGAGGAAAAGTAATACATCAGGTAAAATGATATTGCCAGGTTTATGAGTATGCATAAATTGAACAGCCTTTTCGATAATTTTCCTGTGTCAATGCCCAGGCCAGATCTTTCAAGGTAATACCTTAGCCTGTGCTTCCTTTGCTGCGCCAGCTCCCTTCTCTCAACCCCTTTCTTTAATTTTTTTTTGAAGAATTCTATCCTGCTTTCTCTCTCAGGTTCTCCTCTCCTCTTGAAAAAATTAAGCTTTAACATATTGCGCTAAAATTCTATAGACGGCCTTGAAAACTTTATTATTGACAGGAACATGAACTGCACAAACGCCAGAAGGAAAGCAATAAAAATCAATATTGTCAAATTCAGCTCAAATTGCATGAATGAAGACAGAATTATCAGCATTGTGATGCCCAATGAAGGGAGTATGACTGCCATTATCATGTAAAACATCGCCAACGGGTTCAGTTTTCTTCCGTACCTGCTTACTTCTATTGCCTGCTCCCTCACAATCTGGTCTAAAACAACGGACAATGACCTTGAAATGTCAGAGCCGGTTCTCAGGGAATTTATAATCTGCCACAAAATCCTCCTGAAGTCTTTTGACGGGATGAATTCAATTGCTTCGTTTATTGCATCTTCCATGCTTGTTCCCAGGTCAATTTTGTCAGTTATTTCCCTGAAATACCCCCCTAGTATCTCGTAGTTTTTGGAAACATTGGCCATTGCATTGTACAATGGGACTCCGGAGTCAATCTCTATCAGAAGGTACCTGCCTGCAAACACTATCTCCCTGCTTATATCCTTTTCTTTCCTGCTTATCTTGATGTCAGGCAATTTCAACAAATAAAAAAACAAAACTGCAAAAATTATCGGCGGAAAAATGAATAATACGCCTTTCAGCACATTGAATTTTGCGAGTATTAGGAAAACTGATACTATAAGGCCTGTTGTGGCATAAAACGCAGACAGGAATGTCTTTTTTATGAATTCCTCCGGCTTGTAGGGCATGCCGGCCTGCCTGAGCTTGTGCTTCAATCCCGGAAATGCTGTTGCAATTTTCTGAAAAAGAGCAGCCGCCATTTTCACTCCAGAGCCTTGTTTTTGCCTGCAACGCTGATTAAATAGTCCTTGTCAGTGTAGTATTCTGCCATTACCTTTCCAACGCCATCTATTGTGTCAATATTCTGCTTTACAAGCCATTTCAGGATAGCTTCTTTTTCCTTCAGGGATTTTTCCAGCTCGCTTTTTGAGAAGCCTGTGAACATCTCTATTGTCGACATTAACGCCTTTGACTGCGCTATTTTATTCAGCCTGCCGGTTTTTAAGTCCAGCTGCATAATCACATTTGCCTCGGAGCTTGGCAGTATTTCCGCTATCTGGAATGTTTTTCTTATGCCGGTTCTCCTGTTCCTGTATTGCGTGACTATCATGGAAATCGCAGGCAGCATTGTCTTCGGTATGTCTATAGGCGGGTTTGTAAGCCTTGTTATTGTCTCCCTCGTGTCATTTGCATGCACTGTTGCATAGACGCTATGGCCAGTGTGTATTGCCTCAAATAAAACCTCTGCTTCCCTTTTCCTCCTTATCTCTCCAACAATCAGCCTGTCAGGCCTCATTCTCAGGCTGTTGACTAATAAGTCAAGCATTGAAACTTCGCCTTTCCCTTCGGGATTTGGCAGCCTTGTGATCATAGGCACCCAGTGCAAAAACTTCGGCAGCTGGATTTCTCTTGTGTCTTCTATGCTTATAATGCGCTGGTTCGGGGGAAAGAAATTCGCAACAACATTCAGCATCGAGGTTTTTCCCGTGGCCGTGCCGCCTGAAATTAAAGTTGAAAGTTCATACTGGACAGCCAGCCATATCAATGCTGCAGCAGCAGGGCTTATTGTCTCTGCTTTTATGAAATCCGTGATTGTCCACGGCTTTGCGGCGAATTTTCTTAATGTGATTGTGTTGCCTTCAACCGAGATAGGCTCCAGAGTGGCATTAACCCTGTCCCCTGTCGCAAGGTTTGCATCAAGCAACGGGTTTAGGATTGTTATCTGCCTTCCAACTTTCCTTGCTATCATTGTAGCGTAATTCCTTATCTGCTCGTCAGTCTGCACTGTTACCGTTGTTTTCAGCCACCCATGCTTTTTGTGGTAAACCCAGACCGGCTCTTTTGGGGCGTTTATCGCTATCTCTTCCAGGTTTGCATCATCCATCAATATCTCTATATTGCCCAGTCCCAGGCTTCTCTGTATAAGATAGGATTTCAGAAAATTAGTCGTTTTATCGTCCAAATCCGGGAAATATTTCCTTATCAGCGTTTCAATGGCATCAATAAATTTTTTTTCTATAACTCCGGTTTCCTTTGTAGTCAGTATATCTACCATGCCAAGGCTTACCTGCGAAGTTAGCTCCTGCCTGATTCTTTCCAGCACTATCTCCGTATTCTTGCCTATACCAGAAATGGAAACATCATATATGGGCACAAATTCGCCCTTTTTTACATAGATCTTTATGGTTATAGGTATATTATCAGAATCAAAGTTATAGGTATCCAGAAGCCTTTCTCCTGATCCTGCCGCAGCATGCTTAATGCTGGCTTTAGAATTAAGCCTTCCTGCCAAAATACCACCTCTTTTTTTAAGTTGATTAAGCCTTGAGCTCTTCCCCGAGCTTTTTGTATTCTTCTTCAAAAACCTTTCTTTTTTTGTCTACTTCTATGAATTTTTTTTCTAAATCCAAAATTTCCTTTCCAACATCAGCCGATTTTGACGTAAGCTGAAAGGATTTCGCTTTTTTGACAAGCTCCATCAGCTCCATTTCCAGGGCATCCCTGTCCTGGTGCAGCTTGTCTATCAGGCTTATGACCCTCATTTTCCTGTCAAAAAATTCCTTGAATTTTTTTGAGACTTTTTTTGCCGCCTGGAGCTTTCTTTCCTTTTCCCCGATTTTTCGCAAAACCCTGTCCTGCAGCTCCAAAATCTTTTTTTCATGCTGCACGCTTTTTTCCACCAAAGGCTCTATCATGCCTTTTTCCTTTTCCGCCCTTATCTTTATCTGCTCTACGAGGTTTTTCAGCCTTTCTACATGGCTTTCAGAGTTTCTTATTCTCTCATTTTCTGCATCTATTTTCTGCTCCAGCATATTTATTGTGGATTTCATCTCTTCCAGCCTTTTTTTCAGCAGTTTTTCGCTTTCTTCGATAGATAAGGCATCTTCCTTTTCTTTTCTCAGCTCTTCCTCTTCACTTCTTATCTTCTGCAGAAGCTGCTGGTATTTCCGGTGCTCCTTCAGTATCCTCTCAGAAAGCTCTCCTATCTTGCTTTTCGCCGATTCCTTTTGCTCCTGGACTTTCTTATCAAAGCTTATTTTCAGCTGCTCATATTTATGCAGCTCGTCAAGCTCTTTTCTTACCTCGCCTAAATCAAATCCCAGGCCTTTTCTTATTTTGTCAAATTCTGTTTTTACATCCTTGAGCTTGCCTGCCTCTTTCTCAAGAAAATTTACAGTAACCTCAGCCTTTCTTACAAATACGTCTTTTTTGCCTTCAAATTCCTTGGCTTTGCTTTCAACTTCCTTTTTTGTCAGCTTCCTCTCAACAAGGTAAGGCTTTGTGAGAGTATGCTGTATGCTTATGATTCCCTCCTCTTCAAGAAAATCAGCCCATTCCCCTACGACCTGGGTGCTCGTGCCTAGCTGCTTTGCTGCATCTGGTATGGAAATTTTTCCCCTTTCTTTTATGAGGTTTACCAGCTTGTCAACGCCCGTTTCTATTATTGAGGTTGTTATCGGCATTTTATAACTTTAAACCCCCAAATTTAAAAATGTTTCTATATAATATTTTTTACATTTAGTCGTCATCGCCATGGCCTAAGCATTCAGCGCCATAAGCCTCCAAATGATTCGGAGGTTCAGGCAGGTAGTCCAATCTGAAAAAGGGATAAGGCTGAAAGCCTTCAACCCTGCAGTCTGAAGTAACAGCGGTTCCGTAATAAATGTAATCAACCGCGCTTCTGGTGTTTGGGTTAAAGCCGGCATCTTTCAGCTCCTCTGTATTTACAAGGCTCTCAATCCCGTAAGCTGAAGGATTCAGGTTGTTTTCAAACCTCATCAGGTAGCTTGGCGCATCTGTATGCCCAATATAATAAGAATTGGCCATATGCGTTTGCAGATTTGCTGTTGAAGAAGAAGGGTTTACAGTGGTTTTTCTTATAGTATTATTCACTTTTCCATCGTTATTCACGAGATACAATGGGTCGACAAAGCCTGTTATGTTTATAGTTTTTGTGAATACCCTGTTTCTGACCCATGATGCTGTATTTTTCTTGTCAGTGGCATCAATTTTCAGATTTACTGAAACATCCACTGTCCATGGGCTTGACTGCATTATCTCCACGGAATTCACTGTAAGCTCAAGGCTTATGTCTATCTTGGCGGCCTGCTCTTCCATTTTATTTGTCCAGTTGAGAAATGTGTTGTTCTGCATTAAGCTCATTTTTTCTGAGTTAATTGCCCCATAAATAAAAGACTCATCAAATGCGCTGTTTAAGTTGGTGCCCAAATTGCTTATAAAATCATCATACTTCATCATGTAGTCTTCTATGCTCAATAGGCTCCTGAATCCTGCAATGAAAATTGCATTTTCCGCATCATTCTCCAAATCCTTTATGAAGCCGTTCATTGTGCCAATCCTCGTTTCCACGCTCTGCATCTTATCGTTAAGCCTGTAGCCTGCATACACATTATAGGAAATCAGCAGGACTATAGAAAAGGCTATGGCTATTGTTGTAAAGAAAAAGCCGTTTTTTTTCATCGGAAATTTGCAGTGCTTTCTCAGGTAAAAATGCTTTTTAACGCTCCATAGCCTGCTGTCAGGATTTTTGCTCACTGCCATACTCTTGCCTCAGCCGTCGCAATCCATAAGGTTGGAGGCTTTTGCCTTGTGTTGAGGGACGTTTGCCCTTTCGCAATCCCGCTTATAATTTTTTTATTCGAAACCAGAGATTTTTTAATCTGGATGTTTCTTTCATATATAACCTCATCATTTATCCAGATGCCAAAGCCGGTATTTTCAAGTATAAACGGATCGGTAACATTGCTTGCGATTTTATTTGCCAAATCCGTCCTGCTGTCAGCCCAGAATTCCCCTATCTGCTCCAAAATTGTGTTGTCAGCGTTGGTTATAGTGCCATCATCTATGAGGCTTTTAATATAGCTGTTGTCAATGTCCTTGGCAGCGATTCCGCCTAAAACACCTATTAAATCCTGTGATAAATAATCCAATTGGGCATTTGACTGCTCTTCTATATAAAAAGAAGAGGTGAGGATAATGGCAATTAAAACTATGCCTCCTGCAATTATGCTGTCCATTGTGAAATATACAGCCTTTTTCATTTGTTTAAGCTTGCTTGAACATTGAAAATCTTTTATTCTCATTGCCATAAGTAAAGCACCATTTTTACTATATCAGAATTATAAACCAGCAGTCTCTCAAATTTTACCAGCTTTTCCCTCTTTATCCTGCTTATGTCAACAGGCAGGCACCTTGCTTTAATCCATTTTTTTGTTGATGCCTCCAAAGCCTGCTGAAAGTCTCCGGCAAGGTAGTCAGCATCAAAGTCGCTGAAGAACAGCACTTTGCCTTCTCCATAAGGCCATCTTGCAATGGCTATTTTATTGTCCATAATATCCTCAATTTCCACATCACTTTCATTAAGCCTTGCAATGTCAAACAAGTTGCTGCCTATCAAAGTATCTTCTATGTAATAAACCTGGTTAAATATAATCTGGTCTGCGTAATTGAAGGCTACAAATTCATCCTCCCTTACGACCGTTGCGGGCTTGTCAGACCCGGCATCACCGCTCACTTTGTAAAACTTTGCACCTAACAATTGGCGCCCCTGCGCAGCCACGGGCCTGGCGCTCAGCATGAAAATGCCCCCGCTGCTTGCCCAGTCCTCTATGTCATCCCTGATGCTGTTAAATGTGCTTGTAGAAAACTCCGGAGATTCTATCACAATAAAATTGTAGTTGCCTATATTTTGAATCAATTCATCAATGTCCTGCTCGCTTTGGTATTGGTAAATATCAGCCTCAAAGGCATCTGTCATAAACTGCCTTAATTTGTCTTCATCCTTATAATAGTAGGCAGCCTTTATGTTATAGGAAATATTGACTTCTGCGCTGCCAAACCCGCAGAAGCCCTCGATATTCTGCGCATCGCCGCTTTCATTTGCAAAGAATGCAAAATAGTCATAATTTGTGCTGAATAATTTTTTGCTCTTATTGTAGCTTATTTTGTTGAGCTCTGTGAACTTCGCATTGTCAATCTTATTGTTGCTGTCAACAAAGCCTGCCCTGATGACATTATTGGCATTCCAGTTGCTTGGCTGGCCGGGGCTCATCAGGGATGATGAAATGGCTTTTGCGTCAGTAATCAGATTGCCCAGTGAGACAGCATCCCGATTCGGCAAATCCGCAATATAAGCAAAATATATCAAAAGGATAACTGCAAATATGAATGTAGATATTATGAAATCGCTGTAAAAAGCCTGAGATTTTTTGAAGCCCATCTTACTGGTTTACGTATACAATTCCGCTTGTTTTTGTAATTGTGTTTTTTTCTTTTTTCAGCTGCCCTGTTATATTAAATACCCTCACGAAATAGCTTGAGGCGTTGGTCCATACTATTAATGTCCCATTTACCATGGAAATATTATAATTCCTGTCAACAACTTTTTCCGGAAGCCCGAATTCCCTCGAGTAGCCGTCTTCTGTGTAGGATGCTATGCTTACCTCCTTCTGGATTTTCAGGGCAATATCCTTAAGCAGCAAAAGCTCTTTTGTCTGCTGCAGGTTTTTGGCTTGCGCCAAAGACACAGAAACAAAAATTATCGCAGTTATCAGTGCCAATCCTGACATCATCATAAACTCTATGGAGATTTGGCTGTTTTTTTTAATAATCATTTTATTTGTAGGATATATTCACGTACGCGTCCCCTGCCTTAAAGGTTATGGTGTAGATTCCCTGCCCTGTAGGCAAATTTCCGGTTAAATTTACCGATGATACCTGGACAATCTCGGAAACGCCGCTTTTGGCGCTTACATTAAACAGGACTTCCCTGCTGTCAAGGCTTGCCCCTTTCACCTGCCGTGGCATATAAACCTTAATTGTCGTCTGTGAGGGCTTGCCCAGAAAATAGACTGATTCGGCATTATCAACAATCTTTCTTGCTATCTGCGTTATCTGGGATATTACTATTTCGTCGCTCGAGTCTGCTGTATAATTATAATACAGGACTATCAAGGGTATTGTGATTATAGCCACAAAGCCGATTATTAGCAAATATTCTACACTAACCTGGGCTTTCAATGTTCCACCTCATTTTAGAAATTATCTCTTTTTCCTGCCTTTGATAATCCGCTCTATGCCCCTGCCCTCTTCCTTAAAGCCGAACTCTTTGCTTATTTTGAACAGCCTGTAGGACACCAAAATAAAGCCCGTATATGCGAATGCGATGAAGATTAATTCAGGATAGCCGGCAAGTTCCGATATTGAAATTTCCCTTCCGAAAATTGTCCTTCCTGTCTGCCACAGCGAGAATATCAGTATAAAAGCAAGGCAGATTGAGAAATTGTCTACGTACTCCCTTATGGAGCCCCTGGAAAGCCTGCTTCTTGCCTTTGAAATGAGCAATAATGAGGCAAGGCCAAAAACCACTGTTGTTATGCTGATTAAAGTATTAACTGAAACCATTTTAACTACCTCCAACATCTATTCTTGAGTCAGCCAAGGTTGTTAGCTCGTCCATCAGGGCATCATTGATGCCTTTCTCAAGCGAAATTATTATGCCTTTTATTTTCCATTCCCTCATCTTTTCCGCCAGGAAATGCACAAACCTGGCAACTGTTACGGGCTTGTTGAATATTGCTAACGTGTTTATGGAATCAAAAAACACAAATTTTTCTTTTGGAAGGGCCTTGACGGCCTGGTCCATTGCAACAGATATGTCGCTTAATTTCTCCGGGCTTCCTATGTACAGGCAATTTTTTGCCTTTTTTGCCTGCCCAATGGACGATGTAACTGCGTCTATAAATATTATCAGCCTTGTGTCAATATCATTGTCTTCAAAAGTCCTCAGAATTGCCTCATAGGGCTTGTTCAGCGTAACATAAACTCCCGGGATTTTTTGCTCTTTGACGAGGAATTTAATCAGCTCAACATTTGTCTGCTGGTATTTTTTGGCATCAACAATGACCAGAACAACATAATCCCTCAGGTTGCTTACCTCTTTTCGGAACAAAGCCTTGGCTTCAGCCATTTATCACCACTTTTTTTAATAATTTTTATCTAACGGCTTATATAAATCTTTCTAATATATTAAAGGACACAAGTTTTTGGATATAAATATGTCCTTTACTTGTCGAAAATCGAAGACGTCGAGAATCAAAGATTCTCGGGTTGTCCGAGACAAAGTCTCGGCAATTTTCGAGCACTCGAAAACCATAAGGTTTTCTTTGTATTACGAACAGGCAACTATTGTACAAATATTTTTATCTGTGAGTATAGTTTGTTATGCAGAGGCTATAATATAAATCCGCGCTCTTTCAGCAAAAAGAATCGCAAGGGGATGGGGAACATCACAAGCAGAATAAAGAGCAGGAAGCAATCTATTCCCCCTGATTATTTTCAATAAAAATGAAATAACAATAAAATAAAAATAAATAGCTTATTTTACTGCGAAACTTTTTTTCTTGGCACAAACACAAATCTTTTATACTAGTTTTCAAAGAATAAGCAAAAAGGTGTTTTAATGGCTGTTGAAAGAATAAAGACCGGGGTGCAGGGCTTGGACAAGGTTCTTAAGGGCGGCTTCAGAAAAAATGCCACAATTCTCGTTACAGGCGCTCCAGGAACCGGAAAAACGATCATGGCCCTGCAGTTCATCTACTACGGCGCCAAAAACTATAATGAAAATGGAATCTTCATAACCATAGAGGAAAATCTTTCTGACCTGAAGGAAAATGCAAAGAACCTCGGCATGGACATCAATGCGCTGGAAAAAAACGGAAAAATATTCATGTTTCAGAAGCCGGTGACGCAGCTTAAAGGCGGCCTTATCTCGGTTAAGGGCCTGCTTGACCTGATCAGGAAAAAAAACATAAAAAGGGTTGCCTTGGATTCGTTGATATTTTTTGAATACCTCTATCCCAAATTCAACCATAATGTGATGGAATACAGGAGGCAGGTTTTAATCTTTATGCAGAAGCTTAAGAGCGCAGGCGTTACATTCATGGCTGTTTCTGAAAGGAAAATAACAGACTTGGACCGGCTGGAATTTGACATGATGGACTTTGTATTTGAGGGATTTATAATACTCTCAAGGATAAGAAAAGGCTCTTATTTTGAGAGGGTCATTACAGTCGCAAAGCTGAGGGGCCAGAGCCACAGCCTTGATGTCTATCCCGTCACAATTGAGGACAACAAAGGCTTTCAGGTGCTGGTTGACCAGACTCCTTTCTCCCTGCTGGAAAAGGAAGGGCAGGAATTCAAGTAAGCGCGTCATAGCGCCTTGAAATTACTGGTGGGTGGAGGGCATTACTCTTAAAATCAAGTGCATCCAGAAATCTTCCCTCCCATACCCTCTTTGAATAAAAATATCAAATAAAAAAATTAAAAATAGAAATCAAGTCCCTTCCTGCCAGCTTTCAAGGTATTTTTTCTGCTCTTTTGTCAAAATATCAGTTTGTATGCCCATTGCCTCAAGCTGAAGCTTTGCTATTGTATCGTCAATCTCCTCAGGAAGCTGTATAACCTTTACCGGAAGTTTTCCCCTGTTTTTTATTGCGTATTCAACTGCCAAAGCCTGACCGCAAAATGAAGTTGACATTACCTCGCTTGGATGCCCTTCTGCTGCAACTAAATTGACAAGCCTTCCCTCGCCGCAAAGGTAAACTTTTTTTCCGTTTACTTTATATTCATCTAAAAACGGCCTTACCCTTCTCGGCTTGGCTATTTTATTAAGCTCCTTCACATTGATCTCGGCATCAAAATGGCCCGCATTGGCCAATACAGGGTTATTCTTCATTAATTTTATGTGCTCTATATCAATCACATTTTTATTGCCCGTTACTGTTATAAAAATATCCCCGATTTTTGCAGCCTCTTTTATAGGCATTACCCTGAATCCATCTAAAGAAGCCTGCAAAGCCCTGAACGCATTTACTTCTGTTACAATAACATTCGAGCCCAGGCCTTTTGCCTTTGATGCAACGCCCTTGCCGCAGTCTCCATAGCCGCAGACAACAACATTCTTGCCTGCAAATAAAATATTTGTAGCCCTTAAAATTCCGTCTAAAGTGCTTTGTCCCGTCCCAAAATAATTATCCAGCAAATGCTTTGTCTTATTGTCATTGACAGCTATCATAGGGTATTTTAAAGCGCCATCTTTTTCCATTGCCTTAAGCCTTATAATTCCTGTTGTTGTTTCCTCGCAGCCTGCGATTATCTCTTTTATCAAATGAGTGTGTTTTTTATGAATCTCGCTTACCAAGTCACATCCATCATCAATCGTTATTGTAGGCCTGAAAGAAATGACGTTGCTCAGATACCTGTAATAGTCCTCTTTTGTTTCGCCTTTGTAAGCCCAGACTTTAATGCCGTCTTTTGCCAATGCAGCAGCAACATCATCCTGCGTTGATAAGGGGTTGCAGCCTGTAATTGCCACATCCGCGCCGCCTGCAATCAGCGTTTTGACTAAAATCCCCGTCTCTTTTGTAACATGCAAAGCCATCCCTATTCTTATGCCTTTCAGCGGCTTTTCCTTCTCAAATCTCTTTTTTACCTTCACCAGAGCCTCCATCCTCGACTCTGCTATCTCAAGGTTTAATTTTCCCTGCTCTGCCAGCATTATGTCCTTTACCTCATAGTCTTTGCCTTGGTCCATATTAACCACCAAAAAGCCGGTAATTTATAGATATTTATATATTTTTTTCTAAAATAAATGGAAATTTTTTATTTATTTTTAAAATTATCATAAAAAATTCGTAATATTTATATATATCCTGTATAATTTCTATATTCAAAGTATAAAAGGCTCTCTGACCACCCCCTTCTTATTTCTGGCTTCAGAGAGCCTTACTTTAAAATGGGCATGGATTACAAGGATTTGAGGATAATAGAAATACTGAAAGGAAATTCCAGGGAGCCTGTCAAGCTGATAGCAAAAAAAACAGGCATGAGGCCCAGCACAGTCCACCAGAGAATACAAAAATTAATTAAAAGCAGGGCAATAGACAAGTTTACTATAAAACTTGACAATAAGGCTGTAGGGGAGAATTTTATAGCATTTATCCTGGTTAAGGGCACGACATCCAATTATATCAATGACATGTTCCTCAATAAAAAAAATGTAAAGGAGGTATTTGGAATAACCGGTGAATACGATGTTTTAGTAAAGCTGAAATTCCGGGATGTTGACGAGTTCAACAGTTTTATTATGAACTTCAGAAAAGAGCTGAAGGGCATAGACACAACTTTAACAATGGTAGTGACTGCAAACATTAAAGAGGAACTTTGAGGAATTAATCCATCTTAAGTATTTACAGCAATCGGTCTTTTCCAAGAATAATGAGTTAAAATTCCCTCATATCCCTGAATTCATTGTACCTTTTTTCTATATCACTATGCCCGATGTTCTGCAGCCTTTCTATGCTGAAGCCTTCTGCATTATGCGATGCTATCACGCTGCCGTATACAACAGCTTTCCTCATATTCGATTCGCTCAGGTCTTTTGTTTTTGCCAGGTATCCTGCAAACGCCCCTCCAAAGCAGTCGCCGCAGCCAGTCGGATCCTTTATGTTTTCCAATGGGTATCCGGGAGCATTAAAATGCCTGTTGTCTGTGAATAGCAATGCCCCGTGCTCGCCCTTTTTTATAATGACCGCTTTTGATACAAGCTTTAGCGCCTCATTCGCCGCCCTGACGAGGTTTGGCGTTTTGAAAAGCTGCCTTGCCTCGCCATCATTGAGAACAAGCACATCAGCCTTTTTTATTGTTTTTATGAGCTGCTCCCTCTTATGCTGAATCCAGAAGTTCATCGTGTCCATGACAATTATCTCAGGCTTCTCAATGGAATTTATCACATCCAGCTGCAGCTCCGGGTCTATATTTGCCAGAAAAACATATTTTGATTTTTTGTAGTCTTCAGGCATTTCCACTTTATAGGATTCCAGCGAATTCAATTCTGTCTTAAGGGTTTTTGCCTCGTTCATGTCAAATTCATAGTAGCCCTGCCACCTGAATGTCTTGTCCCCTATTGTTATGCCTCTTGTGTCAATGCCCCTTTTCTGCAGGAATTTAATGTGCTCTTTTGGGAAGTCTTTTCCGATTATCGAGAGTATGCCCGGCTTTGAGAAAAATGAGGCTGCAATAGAGGCATAGCATGCGCTTCCGCCAAATGCGTCTTTGACTTTGCCGAAAGGGGTTTCAATCGAATCCAGGGCCATTGTGCCTATTACCACAAGCTCAACCATATTATATTGGAGATAAACCAGCATTTAAAAATATTTAGTAATTGGACAATAAGTTTTAAAATTAAATTTTATCTTCAATCCGCTCACTTGGTTCGCAGAGTCTTGTGCTCGGCTTCGGTTTTCCTGCCATTAACCTCAGCCTCGCCTATTTATGCATTAATTATTTATCAATATGCGAGGCAAAAATTAGTGAGTTGCGTGCGAGAACGCTCGCACGCTCGCGTTCAACTCAGGCAATTTTTGCCGAGTGTAACTTATTGTGAGCGGAGCGAACAGATTGAATTTTGCCCTAAAATTAATGTCACTTACTAAAAAATAAATAAGTTTAAATATTAATTGCTGCATTGAAATTGAAAAAATTGATTTAAAATACTGCTTGTAATGAAATGTTTCAGAACTATAGCGCTCAAAGCCCTGATTCAGGCCTTTTTCCCGGCACAAAAACCTCATGGGAGCTGTGGAAGGAAACAAGGGACCCCCTGCATAGCCTCAAAAAGCTGAAGGATTCCCAGCTGATGCTTATAAGCTACCGCCAGGACATCCAGCTGCTTGTTTCTTTCAGGAATGACGGGGATAAAATAGAAGATATAAGCCTTGACGAAGGCGAAGATGACGTGAAATACGAATTTCACGGCTACTTTTTCTCGCTCAAGGATACCCAAGAAGAGATTTACACAAGCGACTCTTACTTCAACTTGGGCAATATTAACATTCAAGATGAGCCCTCTGATGATGATTACGGGCTGGATGACAGGATAATTGAGCATTCAGGCGAAATTGAAGATGCAGAAAGGGATGCGGATGCTGCCGGCATTGAGGAAAGCAATTCCGCTCCGGATAAGCCCATGCCTTTAGCCATAGATGATTTTGTTGGAAAGGAAGCATCAAAAAAAGCCTTTAGCGAGATAATAAATGCAATCTTTCATTCATCAGGCAGCAAATTTTTAAGAAATAACTGACTTATTGGTTAAAGATTCTTTGAAATTCCTCAAGATAAGCTGATGCTATTTCCTTATCATGTATAATAAGCAAATTCTCATCATTCCTGCTGTTGCCGCTTTCCGTGGGGTTGTAGCTTCCTGTTGCAACAGTCTCATTGTCAATTATAAACACCTTATGGTGCATATTGCCTTTGTTTTTGTCTTTTTTCACGTCCAATCCAAAGCCTTTAAGCCTTTCATACTCCGAGAATTGGCTCATGCCCCTTGACTCAAAAACCCCTTTGATGCCTATATTATCCCTGAAAAGGATTTCATCTGCTATAGCTTCGCTTGTAAAGCTGAATGTCATGAAATAAACGCTCTTTTTTGCATTCCTTATCTGCTCGATCAAGTGCAGTTCGCAATCATCTTCCGGGCAGAAATAATTCTCAATTTTTTTATTGTTCAGGTAAATAATTGGGTTTTTTACCCTGCTCCCGGAGCCAAAATTTTCATTCCAAAGCTCATTGAATTCATTTTCATAATTTTCAGCCAGCAATGATGAATAGAAAACAACTGCGTTGTTGTCATTTATCTCGTTGTCATTTTCCGTCGGGTTGAAGCTCCCGCTCCATACAGCCTTATTGTCAATAATGCAGAACTTGTTGTGCATTAATTGATTGTTATTATCGATTTTTACATTGCCCCTGACCTGCTTATCATAATTTTCGTTGTCTATGACAATTTTTACATCTGCCTCACTGCTTTTCCTTTCCAGAACATCTATTATATTTTTTAAATTCAAATCATAAAATGCACAATTTATTGATTCTTTTGCGGAATTCAATAAAAATTCAAGATTTTTACTGCAGCTGTCTTTTTGGCAAAATAGGGCAATTGGCTCTAAATTATTCTCAACAGGGATATCCGCTGTAACGCCCCCGCTAATACTGCTTTTGCACCCTGCAATAATAATTGGAATAATAAAAACAGTCAGGAGAAATAATGCGAATTTTTTCATTTTCTGATGTTTAAAGCGAAAAATTTAAATATAAGCATTCCACTATAGAGTAGAAAAGAAGATAACCTATTTTAAAGTGAGAACTTTAAAATAGCTATCTATCACCTCTTTTTCCCAAGCAGGACGCAAGTTCTGCTCTGGGTTTAACCATTATTTCTTATTTGCCCTGAATTTTTTATACTTCTTTCTTTGAAACTCAATAATTTTTATTGAGGCAATCCCAATTACAAAGCCAAAAATAAAAACAAACAATGTTCCAAACAATGCTTTTTTGTCTATGCCAAGCTTTTTCTTTATGTTTTTCTTTCCATCCTTGAAATAAATGTCCAGATTGCTCAATTCCAGCGCATACTCGGAATAAAGCATTGCGGAAAAAGGGTCATCGTTGCTTAAGGCATTTGCGTACTCGTAGTAGCTGTAGCCAAGTATAGGGAAAATGCCTTTTTTTGTCTCATCAATCAGGTTTTCTTTTACAATTTTCTGCTTTTCTTTTAATACATCATCTACCTGCTCTGGCTCTATGCCAAAAACGCTCAGGATAATATCCACATTAGCCTTTGCCTTGCTTGCCTTGAACAGGCACAGCTCGTAATTTTCCTTATTCAAGTCTTGATAGGCATAATCAAGCTCTTTTCTTGTATTGGCGAGATTCTGGGGAAAGTAAATCTGCACGTACTGGAACCTTTCCTCAACCTCGGAAATCTTTTTCTTGCAGGCATCCTTGACTATTTCCTTGTTTAAGTTGAATTCCCTGCCCCTGCTGTCCATGAACGTTGCCCAGGATTTTGCAGAGTTGAGCCTTTCATTTGCAAAGGCAAGATTTCTCAAGCTTGTTTCAGTCTCATTTGAATTCTCAAAAACAAGGCCTATTATGTCATCTGCCTCAAGAAGCCTTTCCTTCACGACCATATAAGATTCAAGGTCTGTTATTGTTTTAATCTGAAAGCTGCCAACCTGCTTTTCAAGCTTTTCAATATCCTTTTTTACCTGCCTTGCTTTTTCCAATATTCCCTCTTTTGTAAGGTTTCCTGCGGACAGCAGTAAATAGCTGTATTCAACATTTGCGCCGAAGCAGTAGCTTGCAGAGCTGTAATACATTTTTTCGCTGAATGCCTCTCTCCCTTTTTTTGTCAGGTTTAATGCGTTTTTTTCTGCATTTTTTGTCTCATTTCCAGCGCTGATTTTTAGCTTGGAGAAATCATTGGAAAGCTTGGTGCTTCTTGCGCACAGCTCTATTGCAAGCATTTTCATAGTCTCCTCATAAGAAGGGTCAATGCTGACATTTTTTGCCCTATTCTCGGGCTTTTTTCCTGTAAAATGCTCAAGCGCCTCCTTTAAAGCCCCAACCTCTATTATTTCAATTCCAAGCTCCCTGCTCAGGTTTTCTATGCTGTAGGTCTTGTTGCCTTCTCTTATCTGCTTTCCTTTCGGTATCAGTATCTTGCTCATTCCTTCTCTTTTTCCAGCCTCAATTTTTGCTTTCAGGCCGCCTACAGGGCCTACCAAGCCGCCGGAGTTAATCGTGCCTGTTATTGCCGCATCTTCTTTTAGCGGCCAGCCGTTAAGCAGGGAAATTGTCAGTATTGTAATTGGGGCGCCAGCGCTTGGCCCGGCTATAATGGCGGAATCGGCAGTTATTGTATAGAAAAAATCAAAATTATCGCATTCTACACTGGAGAATTCGCATGCAATCTCCTTTGCAAACCTTGTTGAAATCTGCGTGTCAACTCTTGTCAGTGGAAATGTTTCAAGAAAAACCCTGCCAGTTCCCAGCTCTATCTGCAGAAACAAGTCGGCAATGCCCCCTTTCTGCTCGTTTTCCTCGCTTACAGCCAAAAGCTTCATATGCCCCTGCTTTGCAAAAACAACGGGCAGAAACAACAAAAAAGCAATTAAAAAAATAATTATTTTTTTCATACAAGGGGAAAAAATTGCAATATTTAATAATTTTTGGTTTAATATTGATTGGGGGCATTTATTCAGGCTAGGATACCAAAATTTGCCCAATTCATTGCCCTATAAGCAAAAAGAATAGCAAGTGGGAACATTACTGCAACATCAAGAAAAAGAATTAGGGGGACATTTCTTTTAGTCGTTAGTCGTGGGGGAGTTCCGTTGTTTTTGCTTCTTTTTCTGAAAAAGAAAAGTTTCAAGGCAGAGAAAACAGAAAAGTTTATAAATAAGTTTATCTTACTATAAGAAAATAAGAATATTGGAGGCCAAAAATGCCAGCAGAAACTATTAAAATGTCTTCAAGGGGGCAAATTGTCATCCCCCGGGATATAAGGGAGGAATTAAAAGCTAGTGAGGGAACTATTTTTTCCGTTGTTTCCTCAAAAGACGCAATTATATTGAAAAAGATACCAACTCCATCAAAAGAAGAGTTGATTAAGGAGCTAGGGGCAATTGCATTAGAGGGCAGAAAAAGGGCAGAAAAACTAGGCATCAAGGAAAGCAACGTGCCTGAATTGGTTCAACGAGTAAGAGAATCAAGAAAATAAAATGAAAGTTACTGTGGATACAAACTTTCTTATTTCAGCCACTCAGTGGGATTATAGCGTTGCACATAAATTATTGAAGAAATTTATTCTTTCAGATGCTAAAATATTCATAACACAAGATATTTTGGACGAAACAGCTGAAGTGCTTGAAAGAGATTTTGAGTACAGCAAAAATGAAGCTAAAAATATAATTGAAAAAATATTGCTTTTTGCTAAACTGATAGAGCCGAAACAAAAGGTAGAGATAATAAAAGATGATCCTGACGACAACAAAGTTATAGAATGTGCTATTGAACCTTCTTCTCATTATATTGTAACTTATGACGGGCATTTATTAAAATTGAAAGAGTATAAGGGAATTAAGATAATGAAACCCGAGGGCATTTTGAGGTCTTTTAGCCACTAAAAATTATTTTTTCTTTAATAAAAAATAAATTAAGAAACAATAAACGAAAATAAGAATTTTCAATACTATAGCAAATCACGTTAATAATCGGAACTTTGTTCCAAGCAAACAAGTGATTTGCTTATTAGGAAATAACCTTACACTCATTTCAACCATCCGAAAATTAAGGTTATTTCCTATAAAACAATAAAATAAAAAATAAATAATAACTTAAATTGAAAAACAACTAAAAAAGCAAAAAATTTATTAATGCGCATTAAGAAAGGGCATAATAGGCGATTTTTTATAAAAAAATGCACAAAATAGGAAAAATCATCCATGAAAGGTTTTTGGCTGTTTCGGTCTTTCTTCTTGTGCTCTCAACAGGCGTGGCAGTTGCCATCGAAACTGAAGCAAGAAAAATTATTGCAATATCCCTAGAGATGTTTGGAATTTTGATTGGCATAGCCTCTTTAATACTTGTCATCAGCTTGGTGAAATCATTTAAGGGCTCTTTGAAGAGAAGTTTTGATTATATAATATACGGCATTGTGCTTCAGCTTCTGACTTTGGCGTATTTTTTGGTGTTTGTAAGGCTTAAGCTCCTCCCCCTTCCGGGAGGCGTTGATTTGCACCACTTATTCTTGGTTCTTGGCATCATATCTTTTACAATAGCCACATTCAAGCTGAGAAACATGCTAAATGAGTTGAAGTAATCCCTATTCTGGCAATAGCTTTACGACAATATTCTTAGTATAGCGATAAGATAGATTAGGGAAAATAGCTTATTGGGAGACGTGCGTTAAACTCTTCATTTGGCACACTCTCAAAAATATCAAGAATCTGGAGCCCAAAATCGAAAAATATATAAGTAAGATATGTTTTACTTATCTTACAGGTGATGCACTATGCAAGTTGAACTAACAAGAATATCTGAAAAAGGACAGGTTGTTATCCCCTCTTCATTGAGGAAGGAGATGGGTATAAAAAAGTCAGACCAGTTTATGGTATTTGGCGAGGCTGGAACAGTTATATTGAAGAAAATAGAAACTCCTGCAATTAAAAAAACATTTGATGAGATTGCTAAGCCATTGCAGCAAGCAGCAAAGCAAGCAGGGTTAACAAAAGCCGATGTAAAAAGAGCCATTAAGGATATAAGAAATGCTGCTTAAACTGGTTCTTGACACTAATACCCTCGTTTCAGCCTTCTTTTGGGAAGGGAATGAGGCTGAGCTATTAAGAAAAATTGAGCAAGGTAAGGCGCGGTTATATATTACGGGTGATATTCTTAGCGAGATTGAACAAGTGATAAAAAGATCGAAATTCAATGACGTTATGGGAAAAGCTAACTTAACGCCAGACCAGATTATTCAAAAGATAGTCTCTTTTTCTCATTTGGTTATTGCTCCCCAATTGAACATAAAAGTTTGCAGGGATGAAAAAGACAATAAACTCCTTGAATGTGCACAAAGTGCAAAAGCCAGCTACCTTGTCAGTGGAGATGATGACTTGCTCTCTTTAAAAGAATATGAAAAAATCCCCATCATCAGGGCTTCAGAAATGCTGAAACTATTGGAATAATTACTATTACCCTTATTCCTTCTTTTCAATTAACCCTTTTTCCTGGAGAAGCTTGGCGTCAACATTGGCAGCCCTTATCACGCTTTCTTCCAGCCTTTTTCTTTCCCTCTTGTAGGTTTCTTCTGATATGAATCCAGTTTTGTAGGAGGCTTCCAGGGCCTCAAGCTCTTTTTTCATTTTTTGCCTCTTTTCAGTGCGCTTGAGGTTTTTCAGCTCGTCTGCCATAGAGTTGAAGGCTATTGCCAATGCATTGAACTCATCTTTTGTTTTAATGTCAACTCTTGCCTCTAAATTGCCTTTTGCAATCTCGTTGATGGTGTTTTCAAATTTCTTCAATGAGCTTGAAATTGCGGAATAGATGTAAAGCCCAATTAAAAAGGCAAGCAGTATCAGAATAATTGTAAAAACCAAGATTACCACTATCAGCCTATTGATAGGCTCCAGTACATCATTTTTTTCAACATCAACAACTAGAATCCATCCAAGCCCCTTAAAATTCCTAGAGCCTTCCGAGTGCATATGGATAAACAGCCTTTCTGCCCCAAGCGCTTTTGATTTAAAGTATCCTGGCCCATCTTTTACCTCGGAAGAAAAGCTGTATGGCTCAAAAATTTTATATTCCCTTGTTGAAAAGATAACATTGCCGTTTGCATCAACCAAAGTGAATTCCTCGCTGCCGTACTTTTTTTCCGCCTCAGCCTCGCTGATAACGCCTATTACTCCTTCTATATTAAGCACAACTTTAATAACCCCTATAAAGTTTTTGTTTTCATCTTCCACCCTTATTCCTATTGCAGTTGAATAAACATCGGCGCTTTCGTCATATTCCATCTCTTCAACATAAACCCCGTTTTCTTTTGCCTTTTGCCACCATTCCTCGTCATCCTGCCTGTAGTCGCTTGTTTTTCCTGTCTGCGCGGCATTTGCCCCGTGCCTGTTTGTTACAAAAACCTCGCCATAAAGCCTATAGCCGTAATTTTCTCCGTAAAATTTTATATTCTCCCTCATCTCATCTCCGAGCTTATTGTTAATCAACTGCTGCATAAAAGGCGTTATTTCGTTTTTTTGCGCAGAAACCCATTCCCTGTCTTTTTGCCCAATATAGCCTTGGATATCGCTTAATTTTTCAAATTCAGCATTTGATTGCAGGACAAATTCCTGCAGTGTCAAATCTTTTGAGAATACAATAAAATCCTCAATCCTTTCATTAACATATGCGTCTATATGCCCTGTAATCTCCTGGATCAAAGTCTGCAAATCCCTGATAACTGTTTTTTCCAGCGCATTTGAGCTTTCATAGAGGGAAAAGGATACAGCAAGGCCGAAGAGCAAATAGATAATCAAAAATCCAAGAATTAACTTTGTCTGGACTTTCATTAATCAAAACCTCTTTTTTAATGATAATTTAGCTATAGCAAATCACGTTAATAATCGGAACTTTGTTCCAAGCAAACAAGTGATTTGCTTATTAGGAAATAACCTTACACTCATATCAAACATCCGAAAATTAAGGTTATTTCCTATAATTTGTACTTAAATGTTGCTTATTGTTTGCTGAATTTCTTCAGCTCGTTTTCAATCCTTTCCCTGCTTTTCATGTAGGACTCCTCTGAAATGAATTTTGATTTGTAAGCTTGCTCCAAAGCCTCAAGCTCTTTCTGCAGTTTCTGCGCTTTTTCCTCTGATTGCATGCCTTTGAATTCCTCTTCTTTTGTTTTCGGCGCCCTTTTCCTGATAACCCCGAACTCGTACATTAAAAACACAGAGCCTGTGAATATTATAAAAGCGGCGCCAAGCAGCAGGTAAACCATATAGTTCTTTATTGGCAGCAGCCTTATGCTCCTTGCCTTGACCTCAAACAAGTCAGAGCTTGTGCCGACAGAATTCTCAAAAGTGACTTTTACAGATGCGATGTAAGTTCCGGGCTTTATGTCGCTTGGCATCAGAAGCTCCCTTGTGAATTTTGCCTGGTTTTCAACAGCCAATGTCTCTTCTTCTACCGCTATTGAATTGCCCTTGAAATCCTTAATTGCATATTCGATATTCACATCAACCCTTCCGAAGCCCCTCACATTAAACAGGGAAACTTCTATGAAGACTTCATCTCCCGGAAATATGCTTTTGTATTGCGATAAAACCTCAACATCAACATCAAACAATGGCTTTGCAGACTCAACCTCAACTATTGTGCTTATTATTTTCTCCAAAACCCCGCTTTTGATTTTAATTTCTCCGGTATAAATATCCGGCTGCTGCTCTTCCTCAGCGCCAAAAACAAGGTTAAGCGTTTTCTCTTCAGCAGGCTCTAAAATTATTTTTACTTCATCTAAATCAGGGGAAAATATAAAATCCTTTAAAGGCTGCAGGTATGTTGTTATGTCCAAGGCAGTATCCCCTGTATTTTTAATGCCAATGCTTTCTTCTGCTGTCTGGCCCTGCTTAAGCACTACTTTAAGCGCTTCCTTGCTCAAGGTAAATTCCCTCCTTGCAACAACTGGCGTTCTGCCTCCTCCAGCTCCTCCTCCACCGCCGCCTCCGCCTCCAGTAGTGCCGCCTCCTGATGGAGTTTCTTCCTCTGCTGAAGGCGCTGCCTGCTGTATAATGCCTGTAAAGCTAAGCCCGGTTATCTTGTATCTTGTATTGTCATCCACTGAAGTGCAGTCATAGCTTCCAGCGCTTCCTGGGCATGTTATTGCAGTTTCCCCAGAACCGGAGCAATCGCTGCTTATCTCTGTTATTTTGTCTATATGGGCATCTTTTATGCAAAGCCGCTCAATGCTTGTATTTACCTTGTCAACAAACATTGTTTTTGTTCTTCCTCCGGTTAATGTAATTCCTCTTACTAAAGTGGCGCCTTTGCTTTCCACTTCCTGCCTTTCTATTGTAATGTTTGCCAGATTCAAGGGCTTTTCACTAAAGTCCCAGGTAAAATTAACAAGAGTAATATTAATATCATTAACAACAACCGGAATGGCCCCACTAAATCCTTTTGAGAAGTTAACGACAGTGCCGTTAATTGTTATATTGACAGTCACAGTATCAGACTGCACAAAAGTGGAATTTCCAATTAAGACATCCTCCGCATCATCAACGCCGTCATTGTCATCGTCATTGTCCTGATTATCAGGAGTTCCATCCCTGTCAGAGTCAAATGCCCCTATTGTAAGCCCGACTCCTGTGCCTGACTGCTGGCTATGGACTATGCCGGCATGCAATGAAGCGATTAACAATGCCGCCAGAAACGAAAATGCCGCTATTTTTTTCATATTGGCATAAAATTGCGTTAATCATTTAATTATTTTTCTATCTGAATCCCTTTTTAGCCCTTTTTTTGGCCGTTCTTTTCTTATAGAGAAAGAAGATGACAACAATCAAAATAATCCCGTATGCAACGCTCAGGTAATCTACATGCAGCCTGTCCGGGCTTTTTACAACCTGCAGCTTGATTTTCTTGTGTATGCTTGTCAAAAATTGAGTGCCTGCTCCCGGCGCATGTGTTAGCTGGTGGGCGGTAAACCCTATGCTAAACAAATTATCCTTCTTATTGTATTTAGGGGCGGTTATGTTGAATTGAATTGCCACAGAGCTTCCTGCAGGTATTATATATTCCTCTTGGAATTCAATGGCCTTTGCGAATTCCATATCATAAGTTACTTTGGCTCTTGAATCGGCAGGATCAGGATTTTGTATTCTTATTCCATAAATCCTTGAGTCTCCCTCAATTAGCTCCATTGTATTGCTTTCCAAATAGTCTGAGGCAATAGCTATCGCTTCCGCATTCAGGCTTAATGCCGAGCTTAACACTAAAATCATCAAAAATAAAATTAGCCCCCTCATTTTATTCACAATAAAACCCTAAAAAATTTACATTTTTTGGACACAAGCAAAATCCTTCCGATTTTTTTGTGAATTCAAAATATATAAATCTTTTTAATCAATATCGACAACAGTCAAATTCCAGGTGTTGTTGTAGGTCGCTGCTGCTGTTCCTGAAGGGATATCTACAAAGAACAGCAATGTCTGGTTTCCTTTGCTCTTGAAGTCAGCATTCCCAGGGTAAGGAACTGTGTCTCCTGAAACTCCTGGGCCGTGCATCAAAGTTGCATTCGGATTTACACCATCACTGCCTCCCATGCCCGGTATGCCTGGTATTGTCAGTGCCCCAGTAGATAAAGGTATTCCCTGCCCGTTTGTGTTATTGGTTATGTTAACAGCAAAGCTGCTTATTGCTATTTCCGAAGCTCCGCCAACCTGGACAAGATTAGCTCCTGTCAAGTTTATCTGGTCAAAGTCGTTGTTTCCGGTATTATTCAGCAAAATAGGGGCTTTCGCAGGGAAATTATTCTGGCCGACACTGGCTCCGCTGAAGTTTACCTGGGCGCCATCTGCAACATCCCTTGCAGTTATTGTGAATGAGGCTAAGCTGTTGTAAGTGAATACTCTGGTATCATTAGTTGCGCTGCCTCCATTAGCATCAATAACTGTTACGTTAATAGCCCAGCTCGCGCTGTTATTATCATAGTACCTCATATTAACAGTGCAGTTAAACATTACCACGCCTCTTGCTGTAGGTGTGGCAGGGTATGTTGTGTTTACGCAAATAGTATGGGTTCTGAACTGCGCTATATCCCTGGTGCCTAAGGTAAAGTTTACGATTACCCTTGCATTCCCGTCAGTTCCATTAACATTGCCCAAGCCGTCAGGATCAGAAACATTGAATGAAATTACAATTCCCTGGGAGCCGCCTGATTTGGGGTCAAAGGCTTGGGCGTTTGATATGTTGATTGTTATGTTTACAGGATTTTGGTTGGAAATAACAACCCAGACGCCGACTCCTGCCTTGGCGCCTAAGCCAACCTGGGAATAAATGAAAGGCACGAATATTATAAGAACCAAAGCCGCTGTCACTATCAGCAAATCTCTCTTTTTTATGCTTATAATCATTTTGGGGGTTTTCTCTCTTTTTACACCTCCAAACTTCCCCCCGCTTACAGCCAAGAATTAGTTATAATGGCCGCAAACACCAGTTCAGCGTGTAATACGAGTATTATTTTTATATGACTTATTAAATAACCTCTATTTAAATATTTCGCTTTTTATATATACTGCACAGTATAGGTTTTCGTATACTAGCAGTCTTTTTTGTTTTTTGCCCCGGCTTAACAATTGTTATGCCTTAAGCGCAATTTTGCTTACGGCAAATCAACCACAGTTATATTCCAAGTGTTGTTGTAGTTTGTTGTTGGCAAGCCTGAAAGGAAATCTGTCCAGAAGAAAAGGGTTGATTTCTATAATTTCTTGATTCTGATTCTATCTTCAGAGGCCACAACAAATTTTTTATTAAGCCCAATCCCTAACTTTTTAATAAGCATTAACACCACTTTTATTCTATAGTCGGGAAAATCAATTTTTAGCCTTAGGAGTATAACACCCCTGCTAGATTTTCTGTATCTGAATATAAGTTCTCCAAAATCTTTATCATTGGTAATTAAAATTCTATTATCTTTTTCCGCTTTTTCTAATATATATTCATCATCTGCATCAGGAAAATCTTCACCTGCATAAATCACATCATAATTTTTGTTTTTAAGGGCATTTGCCAATTTCTTACCAGAACTATTATCAACTAGAAATCTCAGCATTTTTTATTAAGCTGGTAGGACAACTTCTCCACTTACAACTTCGGCGCTATATAATAAAGCCGCTTTTATATCCTCTTTTGTCAAGTTCGGATAATCTTCTAAAATATCCTCTATTTTCATGCCTTGAGCTATTAATTTTATTACCGTGTCTACTGGTATCCTAGTGCCCTTAATAACGGGTTTTCCAACCATTACTTTAGGGTTAATGACAATTCTGTCCAAGAGTTCTTTTCTCATTCAAATCACTAAGCCTATTAATTTTTTAAACTATTTAAAACTTGTTCTTTTTCAACCCAAATCAACAACAGTTATATTCCGAGTGCTGTTGTAGGCTGCTGCGCTTAAGCCCAGAAGAACATCTGCAGAAAGTAATAATCAATTTCCTATCAATCTTATTTACTATCTTAAAAAATCATACAGCTATTTCTAAAGTCATCTTGTCGTAAGTAACTTCTGGCACAGATTTTTTCCTGATTTCCTTTACTTTAGTTACCTCTACAAATCCTAATTGTTCCAAAAACTTTATATCCGTACTTACATTTTCTGGAGTCCTATCAACTAACTTAGAGAGTTCGTATAAAGATTTTGGTTTTTTGTGCCTGATTACTTTCAGCAATTCCAGTCTTTTTGGGGTCAAAAATTTCCTAAGATGGTCTAAAGACTGAAAGCTTATGCTGTCTTCCTTTAGTTTTTTAGCTTTGCCGCTACCTATTTCTTTAAATTCTTTATTTATTTTTTTTCTAAACTCTCCCGTATCTTCTATGTATAATTTTAGTTCTTTTGTCTTAATCATCTTTATCACCCAAGTTTTTTTCAAAATCTTCAACTAAATTAAAAAATTTATTTGAGGTTTCTTCGAGACTTTTGAAGTTACAAGGTTCTTTTTATCCAAATAATGTTTATGATGTCCTTCGTTATTATAATTATCAAATGCTATTGCCCTTTTATTTTTGTGTATGAATGTAAATGAATATTTAATGCCTTCTGGATAAGATTTTGAGCTTGGAACTTTCCAAGCTATAATCTCTATGAGATTATCTTTTTCAGTTATCAGCCTTCTTTTTGGAATGATGGCTTTAACCATTTTATATACATTTATTATAAGTAAATATATTTAATTATATTAGATATATAAACCTTTCTATTTTATTTTTTCAACCCAAGTCAACAACAGTCAAATTCCATGTGTTGTTGTAAGTTCCAGACGGCAAGCCCAAAGGCAGGTCCAGCCAGAACAATAATGTCTGGTTTCCTTTGCTGTAGAAATCCGCAACTCCGGGATAAATTGGAGTTTCTCCAATGCTTGATGGGCCGTGCATTAGGGTTGCGTTTGAAATTTCTTCTCCTGCCAAGGTTATTGCTGCGCGTATTGTTTGCGCTGAGGTTGTTAAAGGCATTCCATTCCCTAAAGTATTGTTTGTTATATTCACAAAGAATCTGCCAATTGCTATTTCCGCAGCTCCTCCAATCTGAATTAAATTAGCTCCAGTTATGTTTATCTGGTCGAAGTCATTATTTCCAGTATTATTTAGTAGGATTGGGGCATTTGCAGCAACATCATTGCTTCCTGCAAACACATTTGTTGAGAAATTCAAATTAGCACCATCGCTTACTCCTCTTGAATTAATTGAAAATGCAGCCAGGCTGTTGTAAGTAAATGTTACAGTGTCATTTATCCCTGTTAAGCCGTCTATATCCTTGACGCTTACATTAATAACCCAATTGCTGCTTGCATTGTCGTAAAATTTCATCAAAACAGTGCAGTTTATCACAACTCTGGCAGCTTCTCCTCCCGGGCCTGCTGCTGTATAATTTCCGCAGGTTCCAAATTCGCTTGTCCCATCATCAGAGATGTTATACCTGAACTGCGCAACATCCCTTGGCCCTAAAGTCAGGTTTACAATTGCCTTGCTTGCGTTAATATTTCCAACGCCCTGCTCGTCAGTCACATTGAATTGCAGGAAAACAATTGCATTGCTGCCTGAAACAGGGTCTATGGAAAATGTCGCATTATTCAGCTTTACAACAGGGGCTGTAGCAGCGCTTATAACCGTTATTGTAGTGTCGTTAGTCCTGAAGTTATTGCTTGTGTCATTAGCCCTTGCAGTGAAGTTAATGACACACCCAGCAGCGCAGGCAACAGTTATATTCTGGGAGAAATTTCCTTTATTATACCCTTCCAATGAAAAGTTAAAGTATCTCTTGAAGCCGGTATCATTAACAATTATCTGCCCAAAGCTTAATTCTAAATTATCTGTCGCATTTGCTGTTATATTAATTACATCGCCTTCAAAAATGCTGCTTAAGGATTTGTTCAAAGTTGCATTTACGACAGGGTTTATGTTATCCTTGACAGTAATTATTGTATCATTAGTCCTGAAGTTGTTTGCAGTGTCGTTGCTTCTTGCAGTAAAGTTAATTACACATCCCCCATTGCACGCAACAGTTATATTCTGGGAGAATTGAGCTGCTCCTAAACCGCCTAAACTAAAATTAAAGTATCTTTTGAAGCCAGTATCATTAACGATAATTTGCCCAAAGCTCAATTCCCTGTCATCAGTTGCATTTGCAGTTAAATTAATCACATCATTTATTTTTATATT
>Ga0209211_10002650_pt1 | contig 30528 bp, 30 predicted proteins | sample RifGroA2_FD_183992 | JGI IMG/M metagenome (GOLD analysis project Ga0209211, IMG submission 183992) | Groundwater microbial communities from Rifle, Colorado, USA - Groundwater A2 (SPAdes) (version 2) | ecosystem: Environmental > Aquatic > Deep subsurface > Groundwater | place: Rifle, Colorado...
TTGAAGGGTTCGCCTCGCTTCGCTCGGCGACTAATTTGTATTCAATTTTGGGGGTAAAAACGAATTCACGATTTCGCATTTTGGGGGAAGAAAATTTTTTAATCCAAATCACAAAATCATTTTTATAATTAACCAGTAAATATATGAATTTTGAAAAGTACCAGCCTTCGCCAGAGGAAATACAAAAAGCAAAGGATTCCATGACCGATGAGGAGAAGAAAATGAGCGAGGAACGAGAAAAAAGTTTTCTTGCTCCAGAGGGCAAGTCTTTTGACGAGGGTAAAAATACCTTGCTTCTTGACCTTGATAAAAATTCAGTTGACTTAGACGCCACAAGAGAATTAGCGGAGAAGAATGGGTTTGAACAAAAGGGCGAGTTCCATATTACAGTTTTGGGATTTAAGAACGGCGGAGAAGTTAAGAAAGCTCTAAAAGCGTTGCCCGAGGCGGAAAGACAGAATACAATTTTACAAATAAAATCTCTTGTGGATAGCACGGATTGGAGTTTTGTTTTTGAGCCGCAAAGATTCCATATCTCGAAAGAATATGTGTCTCCCGACCCAAAAAACAAGGGGGCTGAATTAAGGGAGCGGAGAGAATCGTATATACAAATGGTGAATTTACCTGGCATGAAAATTTTTTACGATAAGTTAAATTCTATTCTCGGAACAAACCTTGAAGTTCCTCCAGCTCACATAACTCTTTACACTGGCGGTGATGATAAAGAGAAATCAAAAATGGGTATTGGTATAAACACGCAATCTGAATTTTTGAAGATGAATCCCGAACTGATTTCATAATTGAATGCCGCCAAAGAAAAACTTGAAATTGTCAGCGGTGCGGCTCCGCCGCTTTTCCGTCCGCCAGCGGATTTGCGGGGGGAATTTCTCGCCGCCGCAGGCGGCGAAATGCGTTCGAATTAATTCAAGTATTCTGCACCAAAATCTGACTTTCAGAAAATTGACACCTTTGTTGATTCGCGATAAAATGATATTAATATGACAAATAAGCAAATTTTTACTGCCACCACTACAACGACCACAACCACTTTTAGTGGCTGATGTTTGTTGTTGAGATATTTAAATATTATAAACACAACAGACCTCAGCCAAGAGGTCAATTTTTTTACTTATTAAAATTATGAAAATTCTAAAATTCGGCGGCTCATCAGTCGCCAACGCGGAAAATATCAATAAAGTTATTCAAATTGTAACGCAATCACCCAAAAGGCGAAACGATATTGTCGTTGTGTCGGCTCTTGGTGGTGTTACGGACGATCTTATACGGCTCGCCACACTTGCCTCAAAAGGAGAAAGTGATTACCGGACACTATTCAAAAATCTTTGTGAGAAACACAATGAAGTTATAAAAAAATTAATCAAGGTAAAAAATCAAAAGAGCGCGCTTAAAGAAGCGAAGGAAAAATACAACGAATTGGAAAAAATACTACAAGGCATTTTTCTTATAAAAGAACTTTCATTGCGTTCACTGGATGTGGTCATGAGTTTTGGCGAGCAATTATCAGCGCAGATCATTGGCGAGGCGATAAATAGTCGGGGTGTTGCATGTAAATTTGTGGATTCTCGAAATCTTATCAAAACAGATGACAACTTTGGTTCGGCAAATGTAGATATTCCAAAGACATATAAACTCATTTCAAATTATTTTAAGAAAAACGCCCCACTTTCTATAATGGGCGGATTTATCGCTTCAACTAATGCTGGAATAGTCACCACGCTCGGTCGGGGCGGTTCTGACTATAGTGCGTCTTTGGTGGGAGCGGCTCTCAACGTCGCCGTGATTGAGATTTGGACTGACGTGGACGGCGTTATGACAGCAGATCCCCGTAAAGTAGAGAAAGCGTTTCCCCTTGAGGAAATATCATATGAAGAAGCGGGAGAGCTTGCGCATTTTGGCGCAAAAGTCATCCATCCAAAAACTATGAAGCCGGCGCGACTGAAAGGTATTCCCATCTACATAAAAAATACATTCAATCCGCAAGCCAAAGGCACTAAAATAGGCAAAGGAAAGCCCACGCAAGATTTTCTCATTAAAGGAATATCTTCGCTCAGCAACGTGTCTTTATTACATCTTCAATCCAATAATGGCAAAAGCATAGGCGAAATTACGGCACAATTATTTGACGCTTTGTGCAGATTTGATATTGAAGTTCTGCTCACCACTCAGTCATCACATGAACAAGCGCTTTCTATAGCACTAAACAGCAAAGAGGCTCAAAGGGCAAAAAATATTATCGAGCGGGCATTTGAATTGGAATTACAGACACGACAAATGTTGCCTGTTTCCATAAAAGAAAATCTTTCAATAGTCGCTATTGTGGGTAAGCAGATGAAAGGTGTGCCGGGCATCTCGGGAAAATTATTTAACACGTTGGGAAATAATAAAATTAATATAGTTGCCATTGCTCAAGGGTCGTCTGAGTTAAATGTGTCGGCTGTAATCGGCGCGGAAGATGAAACAAGGGCGCTCCAAGTGATTCATGAGGCATTTTTTGGTGCGGCTGATGAAGCTGTCAATCTTTTTCTTGTGGGAACAGGATTGGTTGGGTCAACGTTGCTTGCGCAAATAGAAAAACAAGAATCGCCAATTCGTTTGCGTGGTTTGGCGAATAGCCGATTTATGTTATTTGACAAGCAGGGCATTCCGCTAAAAAATTGGGAAAAATTATTGCCACAAGGAAAATCGATGAACGCGCAGAATTTTATTGATCAAATGATCGGGTTGAATTTACCAAGAAGCGTGTTTGTGGATTGTACTGCCAGCGAGGATGTCGCTTCTTTATATGAAAAAATTATCAGTGCCAGCATCGCCATTGTTACTCCAAATAAAAAAGCAAACTCCGGACCATTTGAGAGATATCAAAAATTAAGAAAATTGGCTAAAAAAAATCACGCGCCGTTTCTTTATCAAACAAATGTGGGCGCCGGACTTCCAATTATTTACACCATACAAAATCTTATTTCTAGCGGCGACAAAATACTCAAAATAGAAGGAGTGCTTTCTGGGACATTAAGTTACATATTTAATACATTTTCCAAAAGCGATAAGTCGTTTAGCCAAATTGTTTACGATGCGCAAACTAGGGGATACACAGAACCGGATCCGCGAGATGATTTAAACGGCATGGATGTTGCGCGGAAAATTCTCATTTTAGCTCGAGAAATTGGCTTAAAAATGGAGCTAGGGCAAGTGCGCGTTGAACAATTATTGTCAAAGGAGTGTCTGAGGGCTAATTCAATCGATAAATTTTTTACTGTACTTAAAAAACTCAATGGTGATTTTGAAAAAAGAAAAAAGCAAGCGCAAAAAAATAATAAAACACTACGCTACGTTGCATCATTACAAAAAGGCAAAGCAACAATCTCTTTACAGGAAGTTGGTCCAAATCACCCACTTTTTTATCTTGAGGGTAATGACAATATCGTTTCTATAACAACCAAGAGGTATAATGCTACTCCGCTCATCATCAAGGGGCCTGGAGCCGGAGCCGAAGTAACTGCCGGCGGCGTGTTGGCTGGCATCCTCAATATCTTTAATTAATTTTTTTATGGTAAAGACAAATAATAAAATTCCAGTTGGTATCCTTGGGGCAACTGGCATGGTTGGACAGCGTTTTATTTCACTGCTCCAAAATCACCCCTACTTTGAGGTGGCGTGTGTTGCCGCATCCGAAAGATCGGCAGGCAAAAAATACAAAGAGGCGGTTTTGGGGCGATGGGCGCAAAAAGAATCTGTGCCACGCAATGTGGGCATATTACCGGTATATTCTATTGAAAATGATACAGAAATTATTGCGCGAAAAGCTCGCCTTGTATTTTCAGCAATAGATGCCGAAAAAGAATTTATTAAAAAAATAGAAGAAACATATGCCTCGCGCGGGCTACCTGTGGTTTCCAACAATTCAGCTCACAGATGGACAGAAGATGTGCCTATGATTATGCCCGAGATTAACTCCCAGCACCTTAGCATTATTGATGTACAAAGAAAAAAACGTGGCTGGACGACAGGCTTTATTATCACCAAGCCCAATTGTTCAATTCAATGCTATGTTCCGCTAATTCACGCATGGAGACACTTCAAGCCACAAAAAGTAATCGTTTCAACGTATCAGGCGATATCTGGCGCGGGCAAAACTTTCAAAACTTGGCCGGAAATGGTTGAGAATGTCATCCCATATATTAGTGGAGAAGAAGAAAAATCAGAAAAAGAGCCTTCCAAAATCTGGGCAAATATTAAAGGAGGTAAATTTGAAATGAAAAACACCCCACAAATTTCAGCAAATTGCATTCGTGTTCCTGTTTCGGATGGGCATATGGCGACAATCAACATTCAATTTGCGGAGAAAGCAGAAAAGAAACAACTTATCGAGGCGCTAAAAAAATTTAAAAATCCATTGGATACATTAAATTTGCCATCTGCTCCGAAACCATTTTTAACCTATTTCGAGGAAAACGATCGACCACAAACACGACTTGATAGAGACTTGTATGGTGGTATGGGAATTAGCGTTGGCCGCCTAAGAGAGGATCCCACTTTAAGCTGGAAGTGTGTTGCTTTGTCGCACAATACCCTGCGAGGCGCGGCAGGCGGTAGCGTGCTTAATGCGGAGCTATTAGTAAAGAAGGGCTATATTAGTTAGAGAACATGAAATTGTCACAAAAACAATTTGATCAATTGTTGCAAAAAAACAAACTAATATTGAGTCTAATTGGTATGTCTAATATCGGTAAAACCCACTGGTCAAAAAAACTTGCCCGGATTAATTTTAAACACATCAATTGCGACGATCTTATTGAAGCAAGGCTCGTCTTTGAACTTAAAGCGTGCGGACATTCTGGCATTAAAGACGTGTCTTTGTGGATGGGCCAGCCTTATAGCCAAAGATTCTCTGCTTGCCAACAAAAATATTTAGAATTTGAAAAAGAAGTGATGAAGCAAATTTTTGCGCAAATTAAAAATAAAAAAAAGCAAAATATTGTCATTGATACAACCGGCAGTTTTGTGCATGTTGGTGGTAGTATGTGTTCTCAATTGAAAAAATACTCTTTAGTGATTTACATTAAGGCGAACGACTCCGCAAAAGAGAAAATGTTTGAGCAGTATATCAAAAGACCCAAACCCGTTGTATTTGGAGATATTTTTGTCCCGAAAAAAGGAGAGACAAATAAACGGGCCCTTAAAAGATGTTATTTGAAATTACTCAATCTGCGTAGCGACTTATATGCCCAATGCGCGGACATTATCATTCCTCGTGAAGTTATTAGCCAAGACATGGGAGCAAAACAACTCATTTCTTTGATAAAAAAATTCTTATGAAATTTTATAGCACGAAACACAATAGTCCGGACGTTGAACTTAAAGAAGCTGTGATGAGCGGCCTCGCTCCAGACGGAGGGCTATATATGCCCAATTCCATACCAAAGTTGGAGAATGATTTTTTTGAGCGAGCGAGCAAAATGCCTTTTTCGGACATTGCTTTTGAAATAAGCGGGCATTTTTTTGGTCCCGATGTTCCAGAAAGCGTGTTACGCTTCATTGTCCATGAATCATTTAATTTTGAAGTGCCTCTTGTGGAACTATATAAAAATTTTTATGCGCTGGAATTATTTCATGGCCCCACGCTTGCGTTTAAAGATTTTGGCGCTCGTTTTATGGCGCGCTTGCTCGGTTATTTTGCGCAAAATTCCCAAAAGAAAATAACGATACTTGTCGCGACATCAGGAGACACAGGAAGCGCGGTCGCGCACGGATTTTTCAATGTAGGGGGTGTGCAAGTGGTTATTTTGTATCCCAGTAAAAAAGTTAGCACCTTGCAAGAAAAACAACTGACAACCATGGGCGGCAACATTAAGGCGCTTGAAGTTCAGGGAAATTTTGATGATTGTCAAAAGATGGCGAAACAGGCCTTTCTGGATGAAGAGTTAAAAAAAGCCATAACGCTTGTTTCGGCGAATTCTATTAATATTGCGCGCCTGTTGCCTCAATCATTCTACTTTGTTTATCTTTGCGCAAAATTAAACAAAGTAGGCAAACCGATTGCGGCTTCTGTCCCCAGCGGTAATTTTGGCAATCTTACTGCCGGACTTATCGCCAAAAAGATGGGCGCGCCAATCTATAAATTCATAGCTTCCACAAATCAAAATGACGCGGTGCCACAATATTTAAAAACAGGTCATTTTGAGGCCAGGTCATCTGTCCCTACCATTTCCAATGCTATGGACGTTGGTAATCCAAGCAATTTTGTAAGGATATTGGAATTATATGATTGCGATGTTGAAAATATGAGGCGTGACATATATGGCGCAAGTTTTTCGGACGTGCAAACAAAAGAGGCGATAGCAGAAGTGTTCAATAAATATAATTATATAACGGACCCTCATGGGGCGGTTGCGTATCTAGGTCTTCGCGATTATCTAAAAAACTCTGGCGAATCCTCGGGAGTATTTTTTGAAACTGCTCATCCTGCAAAATTTTCTGATATTGTAGAGAAAGTCATTGGCACGATACCACTTATGCCAGACAGGCTCAAGGCATATCTTAATCGTGAAAAACAATCAACTTTGATAGAGAATAAATTTTCTGATTTAAAAGAATTTCTTTTGGACCAATAAATGTGGCACAAGAATACGAGAATGACTGGTTTCGTATGTAAATTTTTGTTAAAATACGTCCGTGTGTGGCCATAAAGTCTCGTTAAATTTTGAAAAATCATGACCAACGAAAAACCGAGCATAAAAATAGCCGTAATGTTTATGGGAAAGCCGGGAGCCGGAAAGGGCACTCAGGCCGATTCTTTGGTTGAAAAGTATGGGCTTATGCATTTTAATACAGGCGATGAAATTCGTCACAGAGTTTACAGTCCTCAAAATGAGGAAGACGAAAAAGAGTGCGAACTTTACAATTCTGGCCAATTAAATAGTTTTCCATGGGTAGCCAAGTTGGTTATGGAAGGCTCTCATAAATATTTTGAAAGAGGAAAAGGATTGGTCTTTTCTGGATCTCCTAGATCCTTGTATGAGGCTGAAATATTGATTCCTCAACTAATTAGTGATTATGGAAAAGGAAGCGTTGTGGTTATTCTGCTTGACGTAGATGATGAAGATTCGGTAATCAGAAATTCTAAGCGCATTACTTGTGACAAGTGCGGGTTTACAATGGGACTAACTCAAGCCATGGAAGACGGAATTGAGCCGACACCAACACAGTGTCCAAAATGCGGCGGCATGCTAATCAAAAGAGTTTTAGACAGCGAGGAAAAAATTCGCAACGAACGTTTGTCTACCTACAAAAAAAACACCGAACCGGTGCTAGACTATATGCGTCAGCAGGGAATTTTGCGAGAGGTAGATGGTCGTCCATCTCAAGAAACCGTTTATCTCAAGGTCTTGGAGATCGTTTCTCCAATGGCAGAAGGATTAGAGCGTAAGGATTAATTTGCCAATTTTGTTAAGAAAAACTATAATAAAACCACTCACAAGGGCGGTTTTTTCATATGGAATATTCTATCAAATCATCAAAAGATATAGAGATTTTAAAAGAAGGGGGAAAGATTCTGGCCCATGTTTTGGATGTTTTAGAAAAAGCATCACAAACAGGAATGACCACACTTGAATTAAATATGCTTGCGGAAAAAGAAATTAAAATTTGCGGTGGCAAGCCCTCATTTTTAAATTATCGTGCTCCCGGGGCGGAAGGTCGCCGATTTCCCGCAACGCTGTGTACGTCTTTAAATTCAGAGGTGGTGCACGGAGTGCCTTCAGGTTATATTTTAAAAGAAGGCGACCTTTTAAAAATTGACTGTGGGCTATGGTTTAAAAATTTATGCACCGATTCTGCCCGCACAGTTTTTATTGGGCAGAATCCTGACTTGAAATCAAAAAAACTTATTAACGCCACCCGTGAATCTTTAGCGCTAGGAATTCAAGAGGCGTTAGAAGGTAATAGGATGGGGGATATTGGCTGGGCGATAGAAAATCATATTAAAAAGAACGGATTTTCTGTCATTAAAGAATTGGTGGGACATGGGGTTGGTTGTAGCGTCCACGAAGAGCCCAATGTTCCAAACTATGGCCAAAAGAGCAAGGGTCTTTTGTTAAAAGAAGGTATGGTTTTAGCGATAGAGCCAATGGCAAGCGAGGGCGGCTCTTTGATAAAATTAGGAGGCCCTTTTGCGTTTGTGACAGCGGACAATTCTCGCGCGGCGCACTTTGAGCATACAATAGCTATTACTAAAAAAGACCCTATTATTCTTACGCAATAAAAAATGCTAGAAAAATTAAAAAAATATTTAGGCATCGATTTTGGTTCAAAAAGAATTGGACTGGCATTGGCAGATGAAAAGAATAAAATAGCAACCCCATTTGAGGTTTATGAAAATGACAGTGACATTATAAGAAAAATAATAGATCTTTGTTCGGAGGAAAACATCGGAAAAATTGTAGTGGGCATACCGCTCAATTTTAAAATGGAAAAGACCCCGCAGTCGCTTGAAGTTGAGAAGTTTATACGAGAACTCAAAGAGGCCGTGTCTTGTCCGGTGGAGACGGAAAATGAAATGTTTACTTCAAAAATTTCAGAAAGAGGCAAAAATAAAAAAATAGATTCTTCTTCTGCCGCTTTAATACTTCAAGGCTGGCTGGACAAAAAAAGATAAAAATTTGGCGTGTAAAAAATTAAATATTTATCGATGTGTGGTGCTGACGCCGATTTTAATCAACAGATTAAAATCGGCGCTTATTTATGTTATAATTTATGTATAATTAATTCCAAAACGCCACTGTCAAATTATGGAAGAAAAAATATTTTTATCGGTAATAATTCCTGCTTACAACGAGAGCGGTCGTGGTCTGGAAGATTTTTTGAATAATATTTCATCCTATTTAAAAAAACAAAGTTATACATATGAAATTGTTTTGGTGAATGATGGATCTAATGATAACACATTATTTATTGCTCAGAGTTTTGTTGGTAAGGTGCCGCATCTTAGAGTTATAGATAGTCAGCCAAATCGGGGCAAGGGCATTGTAATTCGTAAAGGAATGTTGGAAAGTGTGGGGCAGGTGCGCTTATTCACAGACGCAGACAACTCTACAAGTTTAGATCATTTTGAAAAAATGAAGCCGTTATTTGATCAGGGCACTGATGTAGTTATTGCCAGTCGTAATCCTAGGGACGCCATAGGTGCCAAGCAGGCTCATGAGCAAAGTCTTATGAGGCGCTTAATGGGCATGGCGGGAAATTTATTAATTCAGACGGTGGCAGTGTTTGGCATTTGGGATACTCAGTGTGGATTTAAGGCGTTTACTGAAAAAGCGGCCAAAGATATTTTTTCTAGAGCCACTGTAGACAGATGGGGCTTTGACATTGAAATTTTGGCCATTGCTAAACATTTGAAATTTAAAATAGGAAAAATACCGGCTTATTGGGTAGATAGAGAAGGAAGCCACATTTCTTTAAATGCGTATCTCAATGTTTTTTTAGATACTTTCAGAGTGCGTTGGAATTTAATAAGGGGCAGGTATGATAAGCGGTCTTGATAGATTTTATGAAAATTATTAAAAATAATAATAAAATTTCCGAATTAAGAAAAGACCTGGTATCAGGAAATTGGGTTATCATTGCTCCTAAAAGGATGCAACGTCCATTTCGCCTCAAGGAAACATCGCCACTTAAACGATTAAGAAATTCTATTAAAAATTGTCCATTTGAAAATCCTCAGCTTTTCGGACATGGAGAGCCGTCCTTAGTTTTGAAAAGTGAAAAAAATAAAAATCAATGGGCAGTTCAGGTGGTGAAAAATAAATATCCAGCTTTAGGCGGAGGCACACAAAAAACAAAACACGAAGGTCCGTATGAGCTTAGAGACGGCATAGGAATTCACGAGGTTGTTATTTTAAGAGATCATAATAAAAATTTATACCAACTTTCAAATAAAGAAATGAGCGAGCTTGTGCGGGCATACATTTTACGTTATCAGGAACTGTCCCTTCTTTCTTACATCGCTTATATTTCTATTTTTCACAATAGTGGCTTGAGCGCGGGGGCTTCAATTGATCACCCGCACTCACAAATTATGGCGTTGCCCATCATTCCTCCTAACGTAGAACACAGCATTCGCGGCTCTTTGAATTTTCATCGTAAAACGGGCAAATGTGTGCATTGCGTTATGATTGATTTTGAAAAAAAATCCAAGAAACGCGTGATTTTTGAAAATAAAAAGTTTATAGCGTTTTCGCCTTTTGCCCTAAATCAGGCATTTGAGGTGAGAATTTTTCCTAAAAAACACTCCCCCCAGTTTGAATTTATGAGCGTGGAAGAGATTGAATGCTTTTCTGACATTTTAAGTGCGGTGCTTAAAAAAATCAGCAAAGCTCTGGGCGATCCGGATTACAATTTTTTTATTCACACCGCGCCTGTCGCCGCGTTTTACTACACACATTATCATTGGCATTTGGAGATTTTGCCCAAAAAGGGAATTCAGGCCGGGTTGGAGCTTGGCACGGATGTTATAATGGTTTCTGTTTCTCCTGAAGATGCCGCTAAAATTTTGAGAAACACCAAAATATGATTGGTCAAATCTTAGAATCAATAAGCAGTTTTGCTTTATATGTAATAGATTTAATGGGATATTTCGGGGTGTTTTTATTGATGGCGTTGGAGAGCCTTAATATTCCGATACCCTCTGAAGTTATTATGCCGTTTGCTGGTTTTTTGGCCGCCAAGGGCTCAATGTCTTTTTGGTGGGTGGTAATTTTTGGCGTTTTAGGTAATTTGGCGGGATCAATATTCAATTATTGTCTGGGATATTTTGGGGGCAGATCTTTTTTGATGAAATTTGGCAAATATTTTTTTGTCCACGAAAAAGATTTGATAATGGCCGATAAATGGTTTGTTAAGTTTGGTTTACGCGCAGTATTTTTTAGCCGTATGTTGCCAGTCGTCAGAACTTTTATATCCTTGCCGGCGGGCATAACAAAAGTGCCGTTTATCAAATTTGCCACCTATACTTTTTTGGGCGTCATACCTTGGAGCATTGCTTTAGCCTATGCCGGATTTTATTTAGGGGAGCGTTGGGACGTTTTGCATGTTTGGTTTCAAAAATTGGATTGGATAGTTGTAGTTGCTATAATATTAGTAATTGTCTGGTGGATTTTTAAGCATAGAAAATTTATTCATAATATTGAAAAACATGAAAAATAAAAAAATCATAGTGGCAAATTGGAAAATGAACCCAGCGTCTTTTCAGGAGGCTCAAAAGATTTTTAAAAATACCGTTAAGTCTGTTAAGCCGTCTAAAAAATCCGAGGTGGTTTTTTGTGTGCCGTTTGTGTGGTTGGAGAAGATTGGACGTCTATTGAAAAACAAGCAGGGATATTCTTTGGGAGCCCAAGACGCTTTTTGGGAAAGCGAATCGGGAGCTTTTACGGGAGAGATTTCCCCAATTATGCTAAAAAATCTGGGTGTCGGGTATGTCATTTTGGGACATTCAGAAAGAAGGAGATGGCTCAAAGAAACTAATGAAATGATAAATAAAAAAGTTAAAAGCGCGATAGATGCTGGACTTAAAGTTGTTTTGTGCGTAGGGGAATGGGACAGGCAAGATGCGAATTATGTGGATTTCGTGATCGATCAATTAAAATCCGCCACGGAAGGATTATCTGTCAGTAATCTGAATAATCTAATAGTGGCGTATGAGCCGGTGTGGGCAATCGGGAGCGGTCTATCGGATACTCCGGACAACGCAATGTCTATGGCTATTTTGATTAAAAAAACTATTAGCAACAAATTTTCAAAAAAACGTTCAATTAGGGTTAAGGTTTTGTACGGTGGATCGGTAAATTCTGAAAATGCGCGCAAGTTTTTAAAACAAGAATCTATTGACGGAGCGCTTGTGGGCAGGGCAAGCCTAGATCCCAAAAATTTCGCAGAAATAGTTAAAAGTTTATAGCATTATGCGCGGGACGGCGAGCTCCTGCCTTTAGCTTTTTATAAAGTTATTATAAACTTGCCAAATTATTTTTTTCTGTTACCATAAACTAGAAAGCATAAAGTAAAATCGTTATCAGTTTTTAAATTTGAGATTTTCGCGTCGCGGGGTAGAGCAGCCCGGTAGCTCGCCTGGCCCATAACCAGGAGGTCGTTGGTTCAAATCCAACCCCCGCAACAAATTTAAAACAACACCCTGCCACGGCAAGGTGTTGTTTTAAATCCTTTTTTTTGGTATTTTATTAGAGGCGGAGTCTTAAACGGCTGGGTAGCTCAGTGGTTAGAGCGGAGCCCTCATAAAGCTTAGGTCGTGGGTTCGACTCCCACCCCAGCCACTTAACATTATATTTATGCAAAACAACCTTTGCGACTTAGAGATTTTAAAGAAAAAACACGGGCATTTGTTGGAGAAAATTCCGCAAGAATTTTGGTATAGTTTAGTTTTTGACAATGCGCTACTAGTGCCGGGAAAATCATTGCCATCGCGCGACCCTCAAAAGGGCGGAGCTGATATTTCGGGCAAATTTTCAAAACACATTGATCTTAAGGTGCCACTGATAAGCTCCAATATGAATAGTGTCACAGAGGCGCGTATGGCGATAGCTGTGGCGCGTCTGGGCGGAATAGGGGTTTTGCATAGATTCTGTAGCATTGAGGATGAAGTAAAGATGGTGGCAGAAGTAAAGCGGGCTGAGGGGTTTAAAATAGACGACCCTTATACTATTCATTACAGAGCCATCTTAGGTGAGGCGCAGGAATTGATGTCAGACAAAAACACCTCGGGACTTTTGGTTGTGGACGACAGGAATAAATTGGTAGGTATTTTTACCAGGCGCGATATGCCCATTCGGGGAGAAAAAAATATTTTAATAAAAAATTTAATGACGCCTCGAAATAAATTGGTAGTGGCGCCAGAAGATGTGAATATTGAAAAAATAATTAAAATTTTTGATAAAACCAAAAAAGAAAAATTGCCTCTCGTGGATAAAAAAGACAGAGTTGTGGGACTTGTTACCAAAAAGGATATAGAAAAATTGTTATTTTACAAAAATTCTACCAAAGACAAAAATAGTCGTTTGCAAGTTGCCGCGGCTATTGGTGTGACGGAAGATGAAAAAGAACGAGCAAAAGAACTGGTGAAGATTGGAGTGGATGCCTTGGTGGTTGATATAGCCAACGGCCATTCCGATAGTTTGATAAAAATGCTTACTTTTTTAAAGAAAAAATTTCCTGAAGTTGATGTTGTGGCGGGAAACGTAGCGACATATCAGGCCGCTAAAGATTTAATAGAGGCTGGGGCAGATGCCATAAAGGTGGGGATTGGCCCGGGAGCGGCTTGTAAAACAAGAGAGCAGACCGGTTTTGGCGTTTCACAAATTTCAGCTATTTTGCAAGCATCGGCTGTGGGTAGCGATGTGCCTCTTATTGCCGATGGCGGAGTGCGTAAGCCGGCCGACTTCGTGAAAGCTTTAGCCGCAGGCGCTTCCAGCGTTATGATGGGCGGTATTTTTGCCAGTACCGACGAATCGCCCGGAATAATCATAGACAAAGGATTGAGAGGCAGGTTTAAGGTATACCAAGGAATGGCTTCGTACAAAGCTGTTTTGGACAGAATTGTGCGTTCGGGAGAGGGGATTAAAATGGAAAAAATACGCGCCTTGGAAGACATTTCAGAAAATGTAGATGAGGGCGTTTCGGGCGAAGTGCGTTACAGCGGGTCAGTGGCGCAAATATTTAAAGAATATGCTGGTGGAGCACGTTCGGCTTTTAGCTACGGATCTTCGCAAAACCTAAAAGAATTTCAAAAATCAGTTCAATTTGTCTATCAAACGGAAAGTGGCGCCCGCGAAAGTGCTCCGCACGATATGATTTATTAAAAATGCAAATTTGCTTTCGCTGATTTCTGTGATAATATTTTCATATTAATGGGCCGTTGGTGTAGCCCGGTTAACACGCCTCCCTGTCACGGAGGAGATCAGGGGTTCAAATCCCCTACGGCCCGCCCTCATCTCGCTGAATCGAATCTGGCGAGCTTTGTTGATATAGATGTGTAAAAACATGGAAATAAAACATTTACAGTTTGAGCTTAATAAGAGTTATTTAAGAGGCAAAACTTTTATATATCCCACAGATACTTGCTACGGTTTGGGGTGTCTTTTGTCTGATGAAGAAGCGATTAAAAAAATTCATCAGATTAAAAAAAGAGATGCGGGTAAGCCGCTCAGTATAATGGTTTTAGACAAAACGATGTTTAAAAGATATGGCCAGATCGATAAAAATGTAGAAATTTTAATAGACAAATATTTGCCCGGAGCACTCACCATAATCGTTCCTAAGGGCAAAAAAATACCCAATTTTTTTAACGAAGGATTTGATAGTGTGGGTATTCGCATTCCAAACAATAAGTTTTGCCTGAAATTGATCAAAATTGCCAAAGAGCCAATTATTACCACCAGCGCCAATATTTCTGGAGAAAATAATTTATACAGACCCACAGATATTTTAAATGAATTTTCTGGAAAGAGTTTTAATGAGCGGCCGGACATATTTTTTAACGATGGAGATTTGAGTGAAATCGCACCGTCCACCATAGTAAAACCTGACGATGGCAAATTTATAACTGTGCGCCAAGGAGGACTAAAGATTTGAAATCATTTGGCTGATAAAAACTTTGGTAGTATAATTTAAATATATGAAATTAAAAAACCTGATAGCAGTTTTAATCATTGTTTTAATCGGCGTTTTTTTAACCGCGGCTGTTTTGGCTCAGGCCCAGCAGGGAGATCCAGAAAATCCTTTAAAATTTGGCACCATAGGCGAGCTGATTAATTATATAGCCGATTTCATAATCATTATCGCCTTGCCTATAGCTACTATTATGGTGGTTTACGCGGCGTTTTTATTTATTACTGCGGGAGGAGGCGACGAAAGGGTCAAGAAGGCCAAGACTATTATCACTTTGGCTATTATCGGAATAGCCATACTTTTAATTGCCAAAGGAGCGGCACTGGTCATTAGAGATGTTTTAGGAGCAAATCCGCCCCCCCCTCCACAGAGCTCTGCATCTCCAACTCCGAGCTCGACAAGTGGTGTCCTGACTATTACAACAGGAGAATCTTTGCCAAATGGTCAATCAACAAAAGATTATCCACAGCAAGCTCTTCAAGCTCAGGGGGGAGTGCCTACCTACGCTTGGAATGTTGCAAGTGGGTCTTTGCCTCCTGGTTTAAATATGGATAGTGCAGGAACCATCTCTGGACAACCAACCACAAACGGCAACTATGCTTTTAGAGCCAAAGTGTTGGATCAATCGCATCCAGAGCTTTCAGCGGAAAAAGATTTTAAGATTAGTGTTAATTCTCCCCCAGATCCTTCCAGGTGTGTAGTAATAGATGGAAGTGGCAGTATAGGAATAGAGCTTGTGGCTCATAATCCTGATAGTAATGATCAACAATTCGGCTGTAGCGTTGTGTGGGATCAAGAATCTTTTGCTTTTGGAAGCGTAAAAGACCAATGGGTTTCTTTTTCAGAGAATCTCAAGTCGGTTTTATATAAATTTAATCCGATCACTCCTGCTAAATGGACTCTTTATAGATCGGACGCTTTCGGAGCTTCTTCTTGCTCAAGTGTTTCTGAAAAAGTTTTTGTAGTTCCCTGTGGTAGCGAATTTAGAGCTTTTGCTTATAGAGGCGGTCACAAAATTCACCTATCGCTTTCTAGTCCTTATATAACGCTTGCTCATGAATTGGGGCATTCCTTTGCTAGTTTAGACGATGAATATTCAGAGACTGGAAGGTCTCCCCTTTTGGGTGGCGCTGGAAATTGTGTTCAAAATAGTTGTCCAGCAAATTGGCCCGCAGGAACTTGTTTTGATGGATGTAATTATCAGGAGGCGGGAAATGGTTGGTACAGAGACGCCGAAAATGATCTTATGCGGGATAATCATATAGCGAATAATCCCTACGGTCCTATTGATCGGCAGATTATCGAGGCGCTTATTTCAAGATAAATATGAAATATTTAAATTCGCATAAATTGTTTATAAAAACTTTTCTTGTTTTGTTTGTTTTTATTTTGGCAATACCCACCATTGTTGATGCGGCGGTTATAAGGCTGAATTTGTATTATGACAATGGAACTGCTCGATGGGACAAAATGGCCCCAGAGAGCATTCAATATTTTCAAGATTTGAATTTTGTACAGTTTGGCACAGGAGATTATCGAGGAACCATTGTCTCTTTTCGAGGTGCAATTTTAGATGATTTTAAGTTGGATTTAGTTCCGGTGATTTGTTCTGACGGTGTGACCAAAGACGGCAAGATGACAGGAGGCTGTGTCCCTGTTTCTAAGGGCGTTATGGCTATTAATATTCCTTATTATGGTAATGGACATTTATTTAAAATTTTTGATAAGGCCGGAAAGATGATTTTTGTTGTGGATTTAACATCTTTTGCTTTTTGCAATGAAAATAAGATTTGTGAAATTAATTTTAAAGAAAATTCAAACAATTGCTCGTCTGACTGCTCCTTTTCACCGGGCACTGTTGTGACGCCAACTGCCTCGCCAAATTCTAACGGAGAAATAAACTGGTTTTTATGGGCCCCCATCATTATAGGCGCATTAATTTTAGGGACGGTGATATATTTTGTTATCAAAAAATATCATCAAAATTTGGAACAATAAATTTTATATATTTTATAGACGCACTTAAAATTAAAGCCCACTTTTTAAAAGTGGGCTTTAATTATTATTGTTGAGTCACAATGATAGTTCCTTGCTGGTTGGGAAGAAAATGATTATGATATCCAAATGTTCCAGTGGCAAGGAAGGTGAAGCCGTAATATGCTCCTGTTTTAACTGGCCCTAAAGAATTAAAACCAAGCAAATTTGTGTGCACGGGATGGGGATCCGACGCTACCCAGATAGGAACAGAGCCTTTATTTATGAAATGAATATTAGTTCCAGCCTTTATTGTTAAAATTGCCGGATAAAACTTTTTCCCGTCATAAATTACGGTATTTGGACTTACGACAGGAGAAGGCTTTTTATAAACACCAGAAACAATGGGCGAGGGGGTCAAAATGTTTGTTTGAGACGGAGTTGGCGTCGGGGATGCTGTTGGTGATAAGGCGGGTTTTTTGTAAAAGAAAAAAAGTATTATTACGACTATAATTGTAATATTTATAACTACTATTCTTGCCCATTTTGCTCTATTGCTTATAAGATTTTTTTCGTCCATATAAAAAATAATTGATTATCCAATATCTAATTTTATTATATCAAAAAATGGACAAAAACATACCCTTATGTTTGTTTTATTATAGATAACGCTTTAAATCAGGCGGTAAATATATTATAATTAAGCTAAATTTAGCAATATGAATGTACTTGAAATAATAATTTTGGCAATTTTCCTGGGGGCAATAGCTTTGTTTTGGTATTCCAAAAAATCTTCAAGGTCAGTGGCAGATCAGGAATCTTCTTTAGAAAAAATAAATTCTGTTTTTGACAGCAAATTTGGCTTATTTGCTCAGCAGTTAAACGATATCAATCAGCGAATTGATTCTCGTCTGGCTGAAGTGGGTACGCGTCTGGATTCGCGCTTGAGAGAAAACAAAGATTCTTTGGACAAAAGTTCGCAGGCGGCCGGTTCAAATATTTTAAGCGTAAGCAAAGAAATAGTGCGCCTCACCCAATCTTTAGAATCCATAGACAAAAAAGTGAAAGAAGTTTCTTCTTTTCAGGAAATGTTTCGCGCTCCAAAGCTTCGCGGCAGGTGGGGAGAATTGCATCTGGAACATATTTTGGGGCAATACTATCCTAAAGATATGTTTGAAATGCAGCATTATTTTAAAAGTAAAGAAGCGGTGGATGCGGTGCTCAGGCTTCCCAATGGCCGGCTTTTGCCTATAGATGAAAAATTTCCACGTGAAGATTTCGAAAGGATGATTAGCGAGGAAGATGAAGGTAAAAGAATTGAGTTCAGAAAAAGTTTTGTGGATGCCATAAAAAGAGAAATCTCAGATATTGCCAGCAAATATATTTTACCGGAAGAGAGCACGACGGATGTGGCGCTTTTGTTTTTACCAGCTGAAACTATTTTTTATGAGTTGATAAACAATGTTCGCGATTCTGATTTAGCAGAGTTTGCTATGAAAAAAAGAGTTATTTTGACATCGCCCAATACTTTTTATCTGACAGTTCAGAGTATATCCCACTGGGCTAAGGACGTGCGTATCAGCGAGGAAACTAGAAATGTTTTGAAAAGATTGCAGAGGATAAAAACAGACGCGGATAAATTGGTGGATGAATTCAATAAGCTGGGAAAACATCTGCAAAACGCTACATCTTCCTTTGATGATTCTCAAAAAAGAGTCGAACTTTTGGGCGATAGGGTGGGGAATTTGCTGGAAAAAGACGAATTAAAAGAGGTCGTAGAAATTAAGACGATAGGGGAGTAGGTGGCCTTGACGAGTGTATTTTATCTGCTAAACTTTATTTTGTATGATTGCTGTAATAGAAACAGGGGGAAAGCAATATTTGGTTTCTTCCGGTAAAAAAATTAAAATAGAAAAACTTGAAACCGAACAAGACAAGTCGGTTGATTTTGATAAAATTTTGCTTGTAGCAGATGGTGAGAATGTCAAATTGGGCAGGCCCTACGTTGAGGGCGCAAAGGTGTCGGCCAAGGTTTTAAAGCAAGGCAAATCCAATAAAGTTATAGTTTTTAAATATCACGCCAAAAAAAGATATCACAAGAAAAAAGGCCATCGCCAGCCGTACACAGAAGTAGAAATCGTATCCATAAAATAATCCCGCCCCTTTGGCGGGACTATTGATTTTTTTTAAACATCACCTATACTTCTATCAGGCCTTTAAGAATTGAAAAGGAGAGAACGTGGCATTATTGCTACTGGCAGTATCTTTAGTATTTTGTTTTTCTATTGCTGGTTGCACGGTTCTTAATAGTGTCGAGTATGCGCGCGTTCTAAAGAATAATTCTAATATTCCAGAAATTAATTGGCACAGTCTGTTCAATGTTAGTTTTTGGTTAGCTATATTCATTGGTGCTGTTTTTAGTTTTTGTGTGTGGTGGCTTTCTGTTGAGCATGGTATTCATGAACCACTTATTTTTATTATCGTTGTTTTGTCTGCAGTTATTTGGCGCACTATCCACACTATCCATCGGCAATTTCTGTTTAAATGGATTTTGGAGACTGTCCTTTTTGGAATGGGCGCATGGGTTCTGTGGTGCGTCAGTTTTGTTTTGGCGGCCAGTATTTATATGGTAGCCTCTCTTCTTGTTGTTAATACAGCGGCAAGACTTATTTGCATCTTCTCCAAGAAATAACAAAAATATCTCGCCAAAAGCGGGATATTGCTTTATATATTTTATTACAGAGCATTTGAAGTGTGAAGCTATAACTTGTTGGCAAGATAGAGCGTTCCAAAATTTAATTAAAAATTTAGAGTGAAAAATTAAAAGTTAAAATGCAAAGTTTAAAATTTTTAACTTATAACTTTAATTTTTCATTTTTAACTTTTAACTTTTTACTTCCGGTTCTCCATCGCACTCATCATCGTTTCTTCGTCCGTGTATTCTATGGCTCCGCCCGATGGCAAGCCTCTGCCAATGCGCGTTATTTTAACCGGATATTTTTCCAGCGATTTTTTTAAATAGAGCGCGGTAGCCTCGCCGTCAGTTGTTTGATCAAAAGCTAAAATTATTTCAGATTTTGGATTTAACGAAGAGGCTCTTTCTAAAAATTCTTTAATATGCAATGATGCCGCGTCCTTTCTTGAGGATATCGTTCCGCCCAAAATATGATAAATTCCTTTAAATCGTCCGGTAGCTTCTATCGCCAGAGCGTCTTGCTCTTTGGCGACTACTGCTACAATTTTTTGGTCGCGTTGTGAATTTTCACAAAAAATACACTTATTGAAACTCGCTTCAAAATGCATAAAACACTTGGGGCACACCTTAATAAAAGCCTTTGCGTCATTTAAAGCTTGGACAAGTTGCTCCTGGGACGCTTTGGATTGATTTAAAAACCAAAACACGATGCGAGCCGCTTGATGCGGTCCGGCCCCGGGGAATTTTTGGAAGACTTGAATAAGTTTTTGTAGTTTTTCGGGGAGCATTTCCGTTAAATACTATATTCTTCATGTTCTCTATCCGGCAGGGTGAAGGTGGCGTATTCTTCTTTGAAGTTTAATCTGCATAATCCTGTGGGACCGTTTCTGTGTTTTGAAATCAAAATTTCTGATTCTCTGCCGAGTTGGTTATTTTCATCTCGTTCTCTATGAATGAACATCACAACATCAGCGTCTTGCTCTATTGATCCAGACTCTCGCAAATCGGATAATATTGGCTTGCCTCGACGCTGTTCTATGGCCCGAGAAAGCTGGGAAAGAGCAAGTATTGGCACGTTTAATTCTTTGGCTAAGCCCTTTAAAGACCTTGAAATCTCCGTTATTTGCTGAACCATATTGTCTGATCTTGTGCGAGCTTGCATTAGCTGTAAATAATCTACTATTATCAACCCAAGATTTTTATGTTCGGCTTGCAAGCGTCGAGCCAGCGCTCTCATTTCTATAATATTGATAGTGGCGGCGTCGTTAATATAGATTGGTGATTCTGATAGTGTGGCCAATGCGTCGCGAATTCTTTTAAAATCGTTAAACTCGCCCTCGCTTGAAAGTGGTTCCGTGTGTAATTTTATAAGATTTATTGAAGCCTCTGCCGCTATAAAACGATCAACTATTTGTTCTTTTGACATTTCTAAACTAAAAATACCAACAGGCACTTTCTCTGCGGTGGCCACATGCCGAGCGATATCTAATGCCAAAGAGGTTTTTCCTAAACTTGGACGCGCGGCAAGCACTATCAAATCAGACCTTTGAAGACCTAAAAGAAGCCCATCTAAATTTTTAAATCCTGTGGAGATGCCCCTAATCGCCCCGCCTTTTTGCGCCTGCTCTATTCTGGAAAAAGCATTTTCAATCTCACCATTTATGTGCGCGAAGCTTTTTTGCAGAGATTTTTGAGAAATTTGAAATATTTTTTGTTCGGCTCTATCTAAGAGATCTTCCACATCCTCCTCCTCTTGAAAGCCCAGCTCGGATATTTCATAAGACGCCTGTATCATGTCGCGAAGTATTTTTTTGCGTCTTATCATGCGAGCATAACTATCCAAGTGTGATGGAGCCACTACAACATTTGCCAAAGACGACAAATAATCGGCTCCTCCCACCTCATCAAGCTGTCTTTTCTCCGCAAGGCGCGAAGTGATGCTCAAGTGGTCTAGGGGCTCTTGTTTTTCATAAAGATCAAGCGCCGCCTGGTAGATGAGCTTGTTGCTTCTGCTATAAAAATCTTCGGGAGTTATGATATTCGCCACTCTGTCTAGGGCCTCTTTGTGCACCATAATCATTCCTAAAACGGCCTGTTCAGCTTGTGTGTTTTGTGGAGGAAGCCGGTTGGTCTTTACAGAATTTTTTGTAAATTCAAGATTGCTCATAAGTGTTTATAACTACAGATAATATATATCAATTAAACTCGGTCAGCAAGCTACAACCATTTTTTATACCTAAAAATAGCGAAAGATACAAATACACTTAAAGGAGTTAAGATTATAATTACCAATGCTTCCAATGGGATATTCCAGTATGATCTATAAAAAATAAAATTATTTGAGAAAATGCTTATCATTAAAGCCGGAGGCATCAAAGCTACCGATAATATGGTTAAGGTTTTCACTATTTTGTTGGTACGATCAGAGATTAAGGAGTTATTGGTATTCTGAAGCGATTCCAAAGTATCTTTATAGCTTTCTAATAAATTCCATACTTTCATATAATCTCCCACTAAATCTGTAAAAAACGGCTTTTCCTTTTTATCAAACCAAGCATCACTTCTTGCCTCCAAAGATTCTAATGTTCCGCGTTCGGGTCTTACGGTTCTGTAGAAATTTAATACATCACGATGCACAATTGATATTTCTCGCACCATTTCTTCTTCCTGTCCAGAAAAGATGGCGTTCTCTATATTTTCTATATTTTTTCTGATATGGTCCAGTTCTCTCAAAGAAAAAACCAGAAGATCATGTATAATGTGATAAATTAATTGACCCGAATTCTCCCCCACACACATTAAACGATAATCTTCATCATGGTTGCATTTATTAAAAGTGTCTTTTAGCGGACCCACCTCATTATAGTGCACGGTAATCACTATGTCTTTAAAAATAATAAAATCCACTTCGGTTGATTGGCTTGTTCTTTTTTCTGCATTAAAGATGGGGAAGTGCATAATCAAATAAAGATAATGCGGATATTGCTCAACCGCCGGTCGTATGCTTGGCTGTCGAAGCTGTTCTAAGACTATCCCATGAACTCCATGCTCTTTTTTTAAAAGCTCTATATCAGAGTCAGTCGGGTTTTGAATGTCTATCCAGGTGATGTTTTTTGTTTGAATTTTTTGCATAAAAAATTTAAAATTATTTTAATTTATAAATAAAAATAGACTGACCGGCTCGGGCAAATGGTTTTTCTTGCAAGAGCCATGAGTACTCATCTGGAATTTGCCTTTGAAATCCTTTAGTAAGCCTTCCCGAAACATTTTGTAAAAATGTGGCTGATATCGCAAACCACCCTCCGCCATATTTTGGTAGTGACGAATTCCAACTCTCAACCTTTTGTCCCAGCTCAAAGCGTGGATCTCCTCCGCCAAAATAATCTACTCCTATTCTATCAATAAAATTACGATCTACAAAATCTCTCAGTCTATACAAATCTTGTCCCCAATCATAATTTGAGTCTACCGCATATTTATACCCATTGGCCGGTCCTTTGGTTATTTCATTAAAGTATGATAAAAACATCGGAGCGTTTAAAAGTGAGCTCATCACATACCAAACAAGAAGAGCTAAGACGACCGAAAATTTTCCGACATAAGAAAAAGCGTATTTTATTTTTATCCACATAACTGACAAAATGTTTTGCGGGGCGTATTCAAGCGTTGTGCGCGTCCAGTTAGACAATTTGATGCCCACCAAAATATACATCATTGGAATCAGGGGCATTAAATGTCTTACGCCTATATTCAAATTTGATTTCATTGAATAGATCATATAAAAAATCACAAAACATAAAAGCGCAAAAATTTCAAAATTTTCTCTCGACCAGTTCAGTGTTTTTACAATGGCCTGACTGAAATTTTGTGGGCGCCTTTCCCAGATTAAATAAAGCGAGTAGCCCAAAGCCATCAGAGCCATTATTAAAAACGCCAAGGGCTCTTTCAGGACATATATAGCAGGAAAATAGTACCACCATCCGGCATTTGTCACATCACCCAAAAAGTAAGCTGTGTTTCCCCCGACAGTTCTTTGCGCGACCATCAAAAGCCCTAAAAAGAATTGTCCCAGCGGCCTTGAGACGGGATTTTTTATCAGCCAAAAATCTAAATCAGCTAAAGGTTTACTGGAGAAAGACTGGAGTATTGATTGCGCGTCAGAGAGTTGTTTTTCTTGTGGGTAATTCCAGATGTGTGGCAGATACCATAAATTGATGACAACCGCTCCTAGAATGCCAATTAATATTACACCGCCTAAGATTTTAAAAAACGAAACCCAACCTTTTTGATAGCTCAAGTACCACCAAAGCGCTAAAAAGAAAAAGAAGGGAACGAGCAAAAACACGGAAAATTTGGTAAGCTGTGCCAGTCCAAAAATAATTCCCGCCCACACTAAATTTTGCCAAGAGTTAACTTTTAGATATTTTATAAAAAAATAAGTTGCAATAATTATTCCTGCGGCGGCCCCTACGTCCGTCGTCACCAAATGTCCATGCGCCAAGACGGTAGGAGAGAAAGCGTAGAGTGCCAAAGTGATAGAAGCGGCTAAATTTCCGGCAATTTTTCTTGTCCAAAAAAATACAAAAAATCCCAAAAGCAGAGCAATGGCCATTGGTCCAAAGCGCGCCAAAAAAACTATCCGGTGTCCGTCATTTCCGCTTTTCCACAAAAAATCGCGCCCCAATGTCCATTGGTCATTTACGTTTTTTGTCCAAGCGACATCTTGCAGTGGAAAATTTAGTTTTAAAAATTGAAGCGGCAGTCCCGCTAAATCTTTTATTAAAGGAGGGTGCTCGGGGTTTAGGCGTGCGTCAAAAAATTTTAAATATGAGTATCCAGCGGTAATATGAGGCGATTCGTCGACTATGGCCGTGTCTTCTTTAGCGGCTTGAATCAGAAGAACTGCCATTATACTCAAAAGTAATATCGGAACTATCCAAATTATTTTTTCTTTAAGTTTGGCTGTGTCCATATACATACATTTTACCCCCACACTTAATTTTTGCAAAATTTCTCGCAAAAATTAAGTGTGGGAGCAATTTAATAAAAATTCAGCCCCAGTTTTTAGAAACTGGGGCTGAATAAAAAGTTACTTTACACTCTCCAATATCTTCTCAAAAACCTTCGGTTCTTTGTTGGCGAGCTCCGCGAGAATTTTTCTGTCCAGCTTGATGTTGTTTTTCTTGAGTTGGTTTATGAGCTTGCTATAGCTTAATCCTTGCATACGACTTGCCGCGTTTATCTGGATATTCCACTTGGCGCGAGCTACTCCTTTTTTCTTGCGCCTATCGCGGAAAGCATAACTCCAAGCGTGAAGCAGAGCTTCTTTGGCGGCGCGTTCCTTGGTGTGTCGTCTCAATAAAAACCCTTTAGTGTATTTTAAAGTTTTGCGACGTCTTTTTATAGCGATATTACCTCGTTTTACTCTGGTCATATATTTACCCTGTTAAATAATATTTGAACTTACCCCTATAAATATATTTGAATTGTTCAAATATTAATTTTAAATTTTAATATTAAAATTTAAAATTATTTAACAGGGCGAATTAGAATCTAAGTAGTCAACGATCTTAAAATTCTGGAATTGGTTTTTCCCACACCGTATTCTTTACTTTTTCTTTGCTGAACAACGGTGCTTTTTTTTGCGCGAAAATGATCTACTCCCATTTTACGGCGCATCATTTTTCCTGTGCCTGTGATTTTGATTCTTTTGGTGACAGCTTTTTTAGTTTTTAGCTTTCCATTCATACCGGGTAGTGATCCCGCTCCACTTTCGTGAATGTAGAATCATTGATTAATTTGTTAATAGATTACCCAGAATAGCAACTCGCCAAATTAAATTTTTAAGTGAGGCGGGACTACTACCTGGCATATTATTTATTTAGTGGCGGATATTATCATTGATAAAATTCTGCCTTGCTTGATTAATCCTTGTTCAACTTTTGTTTTAAGTATAAACATTGATAGCAACTCGTCAAATTTTTTACGCGCTATGTCCTGGTGGGCGTTTTCTCGTCCATGAAGCATCAGATCGATTTTTACCTTGTGTCCCTCCTTCAAAAATTTTTCTGCTTGTCGGACTCGGGTTTCCATATCGTGCGGTGAAGAAGAAAATCCGATGCGAATAATCTTTACTTCCGACTGCTTGGAGCGTTTTTGATTCCCCTTTTCTCTTTTGCTAATCTCATAGAGGAATTTTCCATAGTCTGTAATTTTTGCCACAGGAGGATTGGCGGTAGGAGATATTTCCACCAGATCCAGGTTTTTGCTCTGGGCAACTTTTAACGCCTCATAAAGAGACATTACTCCCAGCGCCTGGTTTTTTTCATCCATCACACGAAGCTCAAGAGATCTTATTTGTTGATTTTTTCTATAAAATTTTGCTATATCTATTTTTTTAACTTTTTAAAATAAAGTGTCGCGTCAAACGCGACTACCTTCGTCTGCACTCGGCAAAGCCGAGTTTGACTCGGTGGAGATGGAGGGAGTTGAGCCCTCGTCCAAAAATGATGGACAACCGATTTTAGAAGCTTGTTCCCATTAGTTTTGTACATCGCGCCTTTAAATGGGAAAAAATATACGCAACGCTTGCCTTTGTTTGTTTAGAGCCAACAATTAAGGCGAATGATTGGCTCGAGCCTGTTGATATAACACCGCTTGAACTTAACAGGTATGGGTTAAAGCGATGGCTTTCACGCTAAATTAGGCAAAAGCAAACGCGGGAGCAGCAAAAGCCAAGCCTGACTTGGCAAAAGCTACGCGCGCTTTTGAGAATAAGTTTGCACTTATTGGTGATCAACTTTTTACGAAGTGGTTGATCGGCTTCGGCTTCAACGATTGCTTGCTATTTCTGTCGAATCAAAACATCCCCATATTTACCCCTGCCTAATATTGACACAAAATCTTGCGCAAATTAGGTGCGGGGGCGCGCTTAAAAGAACCTGCCAGATGTAATCTCTCTTTGCGCCTCTCGTTTTTTGATAACCTCCCTTTTGTCGGACATTTTTTTGTGGCGCGCAAGAGCTATTTCAACTTTAATCAAACCTTTCGTAGTATACACTTTGGTTGGCAAAAGTGTCAAGCCGCTCTCCTTGGTTTTTCCCATCAAATAATCAATTTCTTTTCTTTTTAAAAGAAGTCGGCGCGCTCGGTTTTCATTGTATTCTTTAGGAGCGTTTTTTGCTTGGTAGGGCGGGATATTTGTGCCAATAAGCCATGCTTCACCGCCGCGAATAATAACATAAGACCCCGCCAAACTTATATGTCCGGCTTTGATTGATTTTACCTCCTGTCCATTCAATTCTACTCCTGTCTCAAATTTTTCCAGAAATTGATATTCAAATCCTGCCTTTTTGTTGAAAAATACCAGCTGCATGTTTTTATTCTTACATTTTTTTGTTTGGCGGTCAAAGAAAATACATTAAAAAAGCCCCGCAAAGCGGGGCCATCAATGTTAGTCTTCGTTTTTCTCCATTTGCTCAGCGACCTTTTCGTGATTTTCTTCATACAAAATGTCATGGTGCTGGCGCTTTAAAATGCTTATTGTTCCTGTAAGAATTGCCAAATGAGATTCTGCCGTGGCAATATCGGGTGCAAATTCATGTTCAGATGGTTTGAGCTCTCCATTTCTTATCAGTACGACCAATTCTTCTATCGCGGGAATAAATGAAAAGTTTTGGCATTTGACAATAATCGACAAAGCTCGGATAATGTTATACCAATCAGCTTCACGATATTTTGCAATATAATGAAGGGTGCCGTCTGGATTTTTCAGAATACAATTAAAGAGTAGTTTTTCAATGAAATTTTTCATTGACGGCACATGTTCATAAGCTACGGGGCAATCTTTTATTTTTCCTGTCACAAACTTTGCGATTGTGGAAAATTCACTTCCCAGAAGACGCTCTTCAAGGTTCACTAGCGATAGGGCAAACTCAATTGATCTGACTACAGGTGTCCAATTTTCCGGGTCTTGGTTCCAAGAACTGTTTTTGTGTTTTGTGTTCTGAACATAAAGAGCCAAAATGTCTTTCCAGAGAGGATCTTCCTGTTGTAAGAGCTCTTTTACGCATTGTTCTGCCCAATCTGCCCATGCTGGACTAATGCCTCTGCCACTATAATTCCAGCTATAATCACTCCAGTCATAATCCCTAATTTTTTTTAAACAAACATCCCGAACTTCTTGAATAGGATATTTTTCAAAGGTCTCGAGAGGATTAAGTTTGCCAATTATCACAAGACGTTTTAACTCATCAAGCGATATCGTTGCTTCAAACCTTGCTGTTTTTTGCGACTCCACTTATTCCTCCTTTGCGCCCGGCTGGGCGCGATAGTGTTTTGCTGTCGGTTGACAGCGCTTTTACTTTAAGTTTTTTTAAGAATTTGTCAACTCTATATTTTCCAATTTGCGTCCACCTTAATTTTTTTCCAAGATGTGGCTTTATTTTTTAAATAATATGAGGCGACAGCGATCATCTGGGCGTTGTCTGTGCAGAGGGATTTTTTGGGACAGTACACCCCCACACCTTTTTCTTTTTGAAATCGATTTTTTTGAATATTAAAATCCAGCATTTTTTTTTGTAAATTTTTATTTTTTCCAACATCTAAGGTGTGGGGGTAAAATGCCGTGCCCATTTTTTTTGATGTCTTTTTCATTTCACTTACCAATTTTTCATTGGCCGCCACTCCTCCACCCAAGATTATAGATTTAACCTTATATTTTTTTGCGGCGCGTATAGTTTTGGTTACCAAGACTTCCACGATCGCTTCCTGAATGGACGCGCATAGATCATCTTTTTGCTTCTCGGACAATTTTCCTAAAGATTTTACCAAATATAAAATAGCCGTCTTTAGCCCTGAAAAACTAAAATTGTAATCCTTTGTATTTAACATCGGGCGCGGCAAGTTAAATGCATCGGGATTTCCTGCTTCGGCCCTTTTGGCGATAGCTGGTCCTCCGGGGTATCCGATTTCTAAAATTCTTGCCGCTTTATCAAAAGTTTCTCCGGCCGCATCGTCTCTAGTTTTTCCAATAGTTTTAAAATCTAAATGTTTTTTCATTAAGACAAGCTGGGTGTGTCCTCCGGAAACTATTAAAGCTAAGGCGGGAAACCTGATGTGTGGATTTTCTAAAAAATTCGCGTAAATATGGGCGACTAAATGATTTACAGGCACAATTTTTTTCTTCCAAGAAAAGGCGAGGGCTTTGGCGGCGCTTACGCCCATCAAAAGGGAAGGAGAAAGGCCTGGGCCAGAAGTGACAGTTATAAAATCAATTTTTTTAATAAGAGTTTTAGTGTCAATTTTTAGTTTCTCTTTTGCCTTAACGAGAGTGTTATAAATGACGGGGGGTAAATTTTCTTCGTGCGCTCTGCAAGCCAAATTTGGCACAATTCCGCCAAAAGGGGAGTGAATTTCATCTTGCGAAGATGTTGTGTTTGCAAGCACTTCAAAAGATGGATTTTTTGTGGACCCTTTTACTTTCAAAATCGCCGCTCCCGTGTCATCACAGCTTGTTTCAATGGATAAAATTAACATTAATTTAATCTTTCAATTTTCTACTTTTTTGATAGGCCTTGTCCTTTCCAGTGCGTCTGAAGGCGCCTTTCACGGGGAAAGATTTTTCTATTAACCGAGCAAGCTCTAATGTCTTGCCGGTAAAATAAGCTCTGGCAAACACTCCAAAAACTTCCTCCTCGGACTGGAATTTTTCAGGATTGCGTTCAAAAATAATTCTAATATACCAACCCAACGCTTGTCTTTCTTCAAAATATCCGTGTCTATACGTTTTTCCATCTTCACCTACGCTTCCTACATCTGGCGGTAAAGTGTATAGGGCAGAGCTTTCCGAAGCTTTTTCCTCGGCGTCTTTAATGGCCGACTCGTGTCTTTCTGTTAACTCAAACTCCTCTTTTACATTTGGTATTTGATTGAAATATTTTTTTCCGAATCTTATCGCAAGTTCTTCCGTAACGGCTTCATCTAGGCTTCCAAAATATATATTGTTATTGGAATTAAACATTGCTATGCCACATTTGCGATAACGAATTTTGTTTGATAATTCAGGGTCGTATTGGACTGATTGAAAAGAATTGAAATGCATCAGCTCATGAGCCAGAGTTTGCGCCCTACTTAATTGAGACGTCAATAATTTCGAGAGACTTACACGAGGACCCACAACCACAGATTGATCATGGCCGCTATAATATCCAGCAACACGATCAAGTTTTAATCTGTCCGATATTTTTTTATTTATTTTTTTCTCGTCAATAAAATGGACTTGCCCAATATTTATGTTTAATGGTCTTCCTCCATATTGTCTTACGAATTCAGCCATGTTTTGGTTAATGATCCTTATCATTTCGGCTTCTTCGATGGTCGCTGGCCGCTCTATTTCTTTGAAGGTTTTGTTGGAAAATAATTTTTTTTCAACAACGCTTTCGTTAATGGGTTGTGTTTTAAAAATATGCCTTAAATTTTCCATTAAGCCTTCTTTTACTTTTTTGTTGGGGATTCCAACGATTTTAAAAATAGCGGAATCCCTGGAGCTCTCACTAACGCCCACTAATTTACCAGAGTCGGGAGATGCTTTTTCAATGGGAGCAGAAGCTTTGTCCTCTAATTGCGCTGAAGGTTTGAGCGGGGCGTTCATTGTGTTATCAATGTTTGGCTCGGGCGGTTTATTTTCTATCGTCGGGCGCTTATTTTCAATTGAATTGCCCGGATCAGAGCTCATATTAAATTGTTCAAAAGAATTAAACATATTTTTAACCAAGTTCCAAATTTATCTTGCCATATCTCCTGTTTTTAATCAACTCCGCCTACTGGCAGGTAGGCTTGATATATAATACTAAAAAAATTATACTATTAATAAAGCTTTATTGAGACATGCTTGCCGCTACGAAGCTTTAGCGAAGTACGGCCTCGTCGTCTAGCCCGGTCAGGACGCCAGGTTTTCATCCTGGTAACACGGGTTCGAATCCCGTCGAGGCTACCCATACAGAACGAAGTGGCTTTGAAAAAGCCACTTCGTTCTGTATGGGCGTCTTTATTTTGATGCCTACGCTACAATATTATTTCTAGCCAATTTTATTTTGCTTTACATATTTTACTGAATTAGGTTAATATAAAATTAGATTAAAAATTCAATATTTAAATATGAAATTTTT
>Ga0209211_10002651_pt1 | contig 30525 bp, 24 predicted proteins | sample RifGroA2_FD_183992 | JGI IMG/M metagenome (GOLD analysis project Ga0209211, IMG submission 183992) | Groundwater microbial communities from Rifle, Colorado, USA - Groundwater A2 (SPAdes) (version 2) | ecosystem: Environmental > Aquatic > Deep subsurface > Groundwater | place: Rifle, Colorado...
CCCCCCCCTCGGCGCGCTCCTTGACGACGGCGGCGTCGCCCCGCCCGTTCGCGTCGGCGCGCCAGTGCCAGAGCGCGACCGGGCGCCCGGGGTTCCCGAGGAAGAAGTGCGGGCGCTCGGGCCCCGTCGGGATCGCCACCGGGAACTGGAGCCGGATCGCGTCCCGCAGCCGCTCCCGGCGCTCGGGGTCGAGGTCGATCCTGGGGTAGGTCCACGGGGCGAGCGCCGGCTCGGGACCGGGCCGGTGCTCGACGTCCTCGAAGCGGTCGTCCCACTCGAGCAGGAACGCGATCGCGCGCTCGTCGTAGAGGGCGCGGATGCTGACGACGTCGACGGCGTGGTTCTGCCAGCGCGGCCTGGCGAGGACCTGGCCCGCGAGCGGCACGGCGAGGAAGGGCTGCGCCCGCCAGCGGGGATCGGCGGGGTCGCCGGGCAATGGGCCCGCGACCCGGGTGGCCCGCAGGACGACCTCCGCGCCCGGCTCCTCCGTCGTCTGGAGCGACGTCACGTAGTGGGCGAGGGCCCAGCGCTCGTCCTCGGAGAGCGAGTCGGCGTACGAGGGCATGGGGGTGCCGTCGACCCCGGTGGAGAAGCGCATGAAGATGTCCGCGGCCTCGCGGCCGCCCTTCATGAGCCAGCCCTTCTGGAGATTGGCGGCGCGGATGGTGTTCTTCGCGTCGTCCTTCAGGGTCGGCGCCGCGGGCCCGTCGCCCCGGCCGCTCTCGCCGTGGCACTCCCAGCACTTGGCCTTCTGGTAGACCTGCCGGCCCCGGGCGAGCAGCTCCGGCGAAGCCGCGGGCCCGCGCCCCGCGCTCACCACGGTGCGCGGCTCCTGGAACGCGGTGCTGAACGTCTTGAGGTATGCGATCACCTGCCAGCGCTCGTCGGCCGAGAGCGTCGTCCAGCCCGACATCGCGGTGCCGGGGACGCCGCGCGTCACGACGCGGAAGAGGTCCTCGTCCGTCGGCGGCTCGCCCGAGCCCGTGGTCCTCAACTTGAACGCGCCGAGCGTGAAGTCGCGCGGCCGCGGGTTCAGGTAGGGCGCCACGGGGCCGAGCCCGTCGCCCTTCTCGCCGTGGCAGGCCTGGCAGCGCTTCGCGTAGATCCGCTTGCCGCGCGCGAGGCCCTCGGGCGTCCCCGCGGGCGTCGTCTGCGCCCAGGCGCCGGACGGATGGAGCCAGCCGAGCCTCTCCGGCTTGCGCGGCTCGACGCCGGCCAGGTCGTAGGCGGCCATCACGGCCTTCCACTTCTGCTCGTCGGTGAGGTCGTGGCGCCAGGTCGGCATCGCCGAGTCCCACGGCGTCGCCTCCGGCGGCAGGCCGGGCCCGCCCACGGTGACGCGCCAGAAGGCGTACGACTCGACGACGGTGGCGATCGTGCCGGCGTCGGTGAAATTCGCGGGCTTGAGCCGAAAGCCCCAGGCCATCGGCCCGGCGCCGTCGGCGGCGTCGCCGTGACAGGGGCGGCAGTTGATCTGGAAGATCTCCCGCCCCTCGGCGAGGATCGCGGCCTCGTCGGACCGCCCACGGAACGGGTTCGAGCGCTTCTCGTACGCCCCCGGGATCGTCGGGTGCTGGATCCGCAAGATGGTCGGGCTCTGGGCCGTCGGCGCCGTGCGGGCGTAGACGGCGGCGCCCGCGAGCAGCGGAAGGAGGACGAGGACGACCAGGCGCGCGAGCCTGCGCCAGCGCGCGTGCGGCGCGGCCGGGTCGGGCCCGCGCAAGCCCGCGACCGGTGGCCGGAGGAACTCGCGGAGCGACTCGTCGCTGATCGTCACGTAGACCGCCGCGCCGACGAGGGCGAGCAGCAGGTAGATCAGGCGGACGACGCCCGGCACGGGGAGCGGCCGCGGCCCGCCCGTCACCCACATCCCGAGCCAGGGCAGGCCCCACGCGAGGAGCGCCCAGACGATCGCCAGCGCGATGACGACGTTCCAGAAGAGGGGCAGGCGGCGCGGCCGACTCACCGGAGCCCCAGGACGAACGCGAGCAGGTCGTGGAACTCCTCGACCGTGAGGATCTCCTTGAAGTTCCCCGGCATCATCGAGACGGTCTGGGGCGTCCGCTGCTTGATGTCGGCCCTGGCGACCTGCTGGATCCTCCCCTGGCTGTCGGCGACCTCGACCGTCGTCGCGTCCTCCCTCTTGACGATGCCGGTGACGTACTGGTCGCTCTTCGTGATGATCAGCACGGTCTCGTAGCCCGAGGCGATCACCTTCGAGGGCTCCAGGATCGACTCGACGATGAACACGGGATCCCGCGTGCCGGCCACCGTGGTCAGCTCGGGTCCGACGCTGCCGCCGCGCGTGCCCACGCGATGGCACTTGCCGCAGCCCGCGCTCGAGTCGACGTCGAAGAAGAGCTTCTCGCCCTTCTCGCTGTCGCCGGCGACGTAGGGCTTCCACTCCGCCGCCGCGCGGGACTTCGCCTCGAGCCCGGCGGGGAGCTTGATGGCGGCGAGATCCACCGTGCCCCCGAGGGACTGGAGGTACGCGATCACGGCGCGGACCTCGTCGGAGCCGAGGCGGATCGGCGGCTGGAACGGGTTCGGCATCTCGTTCTTGTAGCCCTGCACGACGTAGGCGCCCGGGTCCGCCAGCGCCTCCACGAGGTAGTCCGTCGCCGTGTACGGCTTGCCCGTCGCCCTCGCCCGCTCGCGGGCCCGCTCCCCGGCGCGCGCGCCGATCGGCAAGCCCAGCGGCCCCCCCTCGCCCTGGTTGGGGCCGCGCACCGCGCCGCCCCGCGTGCCGACGGCATGGCAGGTCGAGCACTTGCCCTTGCCCCAGAAGACCGTCTCGCCCGCCTCGGGGGTGATGGTCCCGGCGCTGACGGCCACGGCGGGCCGGCGCCCGCCCTCGCCGGAGACGCGCGTGATCATCTCGCCGACGGCCGCGATCGCGAGCACGACGACGACCGTGAAGACGGCGACGCCGAGGAACGGCCGTCTCACGCGGGCGCCCCGCCGTGGTCCTTCTTCTCGCCGAGCCCCGCGAGCCAGAAGACGAAGGCCACCAGGCCGAGGAAGCCGAGCACGATCGCGCCGACGACCCGGGTCATGTACGCGGTGGTCGGGGTCCAGGCCCACGGCGAGGTGTCCTGGAGGACGCCGTAGACGTGCCAGTCCTCGCGCAGGCCCGAGCGGATGAAGCCCATGAGCCCCATCAGCATCACGATCGTCACGCAGAGGAGAATCAGCGTGTACTGCGAGCGCGCGGGCATCCGGCCCCAGCGGATGCCGCCCGCGGTCTCGGCGCCGCGGAACACGAGGACATCGAGCACCGTGTTCCAGAGGAGGCACACCATCACCATGAGCCACTGGGCGACCGCCACGTTCCGGAGGAAGGGGTTCGCGCGCTCCATGACGACGAAGCCGTAGACGCCGAGCACGAAGACCGACGCCAGCGTCGTGGAGGCGAAGAAGAGCGCCTGGGCGAGCGTCCCCCGATCGCGGAGGGCGAGCGTCGCGGTCACGAGCACCATGACGGCCTGGCCGAGCAGGAGGTACGCGGGCGGCTTGAAGTAGCCGGCCTGGGCCGCGGTGAGGTCGAGCGTCTTCGGGTCGAGGGTGAGCAGGGCGCGCGCGTACCAGAGGAGGATCGAGATCGCGACGGCGGCGCCCGCGGTCAGCACGAGCAGGCCCACGCGCCCGTGCGCGGCGAAGGGGCGCGGGCGTCCCTTGTTGCCGCGGCGGTAGAGGAGGAAGGAGAAGAACGTGCTGAGGATGATGAAGTTCACCGCCGCGTTCTTCGCCGACATGAGCCCGAGGTACTTGAGCAGCGGGTGGAACTGGCCGCCCAGGGCCGTCTGCTCCTCGCCCGTCAGCGGGACGTTGCGCGGCGTGAGCCAGACGGCGAAGGAGAGGAGGAGCACCAGGTTGATGTACTTGACCCACGGCCGGTAGCGCTCGGCGCCCTCGATGCGGCCCATGCCGATCCAGAGATAGTAGTTGCCGCCGATGAACAGGATCCCGATCAGCACGGCCTGGAGGATGAAGGTCCACGAGAAGGCGCCGCCCATCATGTTGTTGCCCATGACCGCGCTCGTGGAGTAGATCTCCCGGCCCAGGTAGTAGCCCGCGAAGGGCAGCGGGATCAGCGCGCCGAGGCCCACGAAGTTGCCGACGTAGCCCATCCAGTCGTAGTGGGCCCGCGCCGCCTCGGTGCGCGCGCCCAGGAACCTGACGGCCGCGTACGCGCCGACGATGAAGCCGCCGAACGCGACGTTGCCGAGCACGCGGTGGATCGCGAGCGGGATCCAGAGAGGGTTCGCCACCGCCTGCCAGGTGGTCCCCACGAACTCCAGCGTCTTCCTGTCGATCCCGGTGGGCGCCATCATGTAGGCGACCCACGCGTTCGCGATCAGCATCAGCACCGTGCCCCAGACGTTCAGGAGGATCCCGAGGGCGACGTGGAGCCCCTTCAGGCGCCCGCGCATCCGGTCCCAGCCGTAGTAGTAGAGATAGAGGGTGAAGCCCTCGGCGAAGAACAGGAGCGCGTAGACGTAGTAGGTCTCGTGGAAGACCGAGGTCAGGAAGGTCATGAACCGCGGGTAGAGGCCGATCAGCGCGAACACCAGGAGCCCGCCGAACGCCGCCGTCGTCGAGAACGCGGCCGCGAGGAGCCCCGTGAACTCGTGGGCGAGCCGGTCGTAGCGTGGGTCGCCGCCGCGCCAGCCGATGACCTCGACGATCGAGGCGAAGATCGGCACGCCGAGGACGAACGCGCCGAACATCAGGTGCAGCTCGGCGACGATCCAGACGACGAGGCGCGCGCTGGTCCCGTAGAAGCTCCGGTACTCGGCCGCCGCGGCCCCGCCGGCGGCCGCCGCGGGCGGGCCGGCCGCCAGGGCGACGGCCGCGGCCAGGACGCAGGCGAAGGCGACGAGGCTCGCGGCCGTCCGGCGCGTCCGGCCGCGCGGGCGCTCCCGCGCTCGAGGCGTCATCGCACGAGACTATATCCCAGCTCTCGCGATCCCCGCCCTCACACGATCGGCCGGGGCTTGAGCGACATCGTCGTGAACGACCGCTTGTGCGGGCTCTCGCCGAGCTTCGTGACCCGGCCCTTGCCGAGCTTGAAGCGCGCCCGGTTCGTCACCGGGTCCGGCACCTGGGGCACGACCGAGTTGGCGGGCGAGCCCGGCCAGAGCATGAGCGCCCAGACCACGCCCCGGCGCACCGCGTCGGAGACGACGGCCACCGCCGTGAAGCTCGCGGTGGTCGTCTTGATGTGGCCGGCCCGGCGGAGCTCGGTGAACGTGAGCTCCTTCTCTTCCACCCCCTGGAAGCCGCCCGTCTGCACGAGCACACGGTCGTTCTCGACGGCGACGAGGTCGCCGCTCTCGATGCCCCGCGCGCTGGCGTCATCCGGGTGCATCTCGACGAACATCGAGGGCCACCGGGCCATGATGTAGGGGCGGCGGAAGTCGTCGTAGCCCGACTGCCACGTCTCGTTGATCCGTCCGTTGGTGACCCACAGCTCGTCACCGGTGGGCTTGACCGCCTCGTAGAAGTCCTGGAAATCCTCCCAGTAGCTCCTGAGGAGCACGGCCTTCCCCGAATGGGTGCCGAAGGCCGTGAGCCACTTCGGATGGGTCGTGGGGCCCTCCGGGGTGCCGAGCTGGAGCGTCGAGTCGTGCAGGCGCTTGGTGCCGACGAGCTTGCCGCCGACCATCCGGATCGGCGTCTGGATGCCCTCGGTGCCGTACGCCCGCAGCAGGTCGTGGGCGCGCCTGCCCTCCTGTTTGGCCTTCACGACGAGCGGGTGGTAGTTGAGCACGCCGCCCCGGCCGAAGCGCGCGGCCTCCTCGAAGATCTCGTTCGAGTCCTTCCAGTCGAAGCCCTCGAAGCCCATCTTCCTGGCGAACCCGGCGATGATCTGCCAGTCGGGCCTGGCCTCGCCGGGCGGGTCGTTGAACTGCGCGTACAGTCGGAGGCGGCGCTCGCCGTTGCAGCGGGTGAAGTCCTCCTCGCCCCACGTGGCGGCCGGCAGGACGAGGTCGGCGAGCTGGGTGCCGATCGGGTCCACCGGGTAGATGTCCTGGTGCACGACCACCATGCCGCCCGAGTCCGCGCGTCGCGTGAGGCTCTCGATCGCGGCCGCCGGGCGCGTGCTCGCGATCTGGTGCGGGCTCTGGCGCGTGAGCCGGTGGAAGACGTCCATCAGCTCCTGCGAGGCGGCCATGGCCTGCAGCCAGGTGGTCCCGATCACCCAGGCGAAGCGCACGTTGCCCTCGGCAACCCAGCGGTCGAGGTCGATTTCCTTCTTTCGCCGCCCGGGATACTTCTCGGGCGAGAGGCCGCGCGGGTAGCCGGCCCCGCCCATCCAGCCCCGCTGATGGCCGCCGCCGCGTGAGATCACGCGGCCCGGCCGGTTGCCGGCCCCGCAGACGAGCCCGAGCGCCGCATACGACGTCGTGTTGCCGAGGTTGTTGCACCAGTAGTTGCCCTTCTCGAGCATGAAGGACGTCCTGGGGCGCGAGCCGTCCGGCCGCGGCCTGGCGAGCATCTCGGCCGCCTGCCTGATGGACGCGGCCGGCACGCCCGTGAGCCGAGCGGCGGTGTCGAGCTCGGCCCACCTGTAGCCGAGGATCCACTTCCTGTACCCAGCGAAGTCGATCCCGTAGCGTCCCCACGTCGTGAACCACTGCCAGGGCGTGTTCCGGGTGCCGCGCCCCATGCCGGCGTCGATCTCCCAGGAATTGGCGACCCACCTGTCGATGAAGTCCCGGTCCTCCCAGCCGTTCTCGAGGATGATCCGGATCAGCGCCAGGTGGAGCACGGTGTCGGTGCCGGGGATCACCTGGAGAAAGAGCCCGCCCCGCTGCTCGCCCCAGGCGACGCCCATCGTCTTGCGTGGCAGCGCGAAGATCAGCTTCTTGTCAGGGTTCTGGCCGTGCATGATCCAGGACGTGAACAGGACCGACTTGGTCTCGTAGGGGTCCACCCCGGAGAAGAAGATCACATCGGCCATGCCCCAGTCCTCGTACGAGGCGCTGAAGGCGTCGATCCCGGCCCAGTCGAGTCCCGGCGTGTCGGGCCCGGGACCCGGCTTGTCGTGAGGCGCGTAGGCCGGCGTGCCGATCGCGCCGAACGCGAGCTTGCTGATCGCGTACGTGTTCTCGAAATACTGGTAGGAGTAGGTCTTCATCGCCCACGCGTGCTCGCCGTGCCGGTCGAGGACGTGACGGGAGACACCGGCCATCACGTCGAGCGCCGTGTCCCACGACACCGGCTGGAGTGTCCCGCGCACCCGCATCATCGGGTAGAGCAGCCGCTCCTGCGAGGGCTTGTTCGGGTTGAAGCACTTCTGCGCGAGCACGCCGCCGCGGATCGAGTGGTTGCCGCCGACGTTCACGACCCTGGCGTCGCCGTCGGGGACCACGAGGACGTGATGGGGCCGGCCCTCCACCATCACGAGGTTGTGCATGTTCGGGCTGATCCACTTGCCGCTGTTCACCTTCGCCGGGAACTCGGCCCTGAGCGCGTTCTGGCTCGCGCGGGGGCCGCCCTCGCGGCCGAGCGGCCAGGTGTAGACCTTGTAGCCGCAGCCGACGATGCAGTAGTCGCACGCCGTCGTCGTCACCTTCGCGTCGGCCGGCGGGAGCGGGATCCGGTCCTCCGGCAGGTAGTAGGGGGTCACGCCCTGCGCCATGTGGCTCGCCTCCTCAGGCCCGCCCGGCCAGGTTCGAGTGGTAGCCGTAGATGAGCCCCATGACGCCGGTGGCCCAGATCTCGTCGCCGCGCGCCTCGAGCACGACCTGGGCGAGGGTCTCGGTGGCCTGGCCGGAGACGACCATGCCGTGCTTGGTGAGGTCGAACGTGGTGAGGTGGAGGGGGCAGGGCCCCACGACCTTGTGCTGGCCGCGGTACTGGCCGGCGAGCGGCCCGCCCATGTGGGTGCAGAGCGTCGAGAACGCGACGACGTCCCGGGCCGGGCCGACGCCGCCGCCCGCGGGCACGCCGAGCTTCACGAGCATGTTCGCGGAGTAGGCGTCCTTCCACGGGTACTGGAACGGCACGGGCCGGTCCACCGCGAGCTGGCTGATCCGGCCGATCCGCCGCGCGGGGTAGCTGGCCCGCTTGAGCGCGGCACCCTGGCCGAAGGCGCGGTTCAAGGGGCCGTCGAGGAGCGTCACGGTGACCGCCGTGCCGCCCGACAGGAGGAAGGCGCGCCGCGACAGGCACGGCCGCTCGGCGGAGTGTTCGTGCGGGCTCATGGGGTGCGCCTCCTATTTCACGACCGCGTACTCGGGCAGCTGGGGCGCCGGCACGACGATCGGCTGGTCGCTCGAGAGCGAGAGGAGGAAGGCCAGGAGGTCCTTCTTCTCCTGCGCCGTAAGCTTGAGCGGCCTGAGGAGCGGGCTCTTGTTCGCGTCGTTCCCGCCGCCCTGATCGTAGAAGTCGAGCACCTCCTCCAGCGTGAAGAACGCGCCGTTGTGCATGTAGGGCGCCGTGTACTTGAGCTCCCGCAGCCCCGGGGTCCTGAACTTGCCCCTGTCGGCCTCGCGCTTGGTCGTGTAGTAGAGGCCGAGATCTCGGTCGGCGACCCGGTAGAGCTCTTCCGGGACGCCGCGGATCACGTGCTGGAAGCGGAGCGTGATCTGCCGGAGCGGGTCCTCCTCGAACACCGGGTTCTTCGGCACGCCAAGGGCGTGGTAGTCGTCGTCGGAGAGGAGCGGACCGTTGTGGCACTGGATGCAGCCGGCCTTGCCCAGGAAGAGCGCGAGGCCGCGCCTGGCCTCGTCGGTGATCGCCTTGGGGTCGCCCTTCACGAACCGGTCGAAGGGCACCTGCTCGGGCTTCGAGACGAGCGTCCGCTCGAAGGCGGCGATCGCCTTCCAGGCGTCCATGATCCTCGGCTGCTCGGTGCCGAACACGGCCTTGAAGCGGCGGACGTACTCCGGGATCTGGCGCAGGCGCTCCTCCATCATCATCGGGTCGCCGTTGCCGGCGACGTTGCCGGTCGCCGCGGCGACGGCCTGGGCCTCGAGGCTCGTCACCTCGCCGGCCCAGAAGAGCTTGAAGTAGTACGCGGCGTTCAGGACCGTCTGCGAGTTGCGCCAGTGCTGGGTCCCGGGATAGCCGCGCGAGACGTCGCTGCCGTCGCCCCAGCCCGCCTCGGGGTTGTGGCACGCGACGCAGGGGGTCGAGACGTCGCCGGAGAGCCGCGGATCGAAGAACAGGAACTTGCCCAGCTCCACCTTCGCATCCGACATCGGGTTGTCCCGGGGCACGGGCACGGGGCCGAGCGGCCCGAGCGCCCGGAACTTCCCGGACTGCGCGGTGCCCGTGGAGGCCGCGACCAGCCCGGCGGGAGCGGGCGAGCCCTTGCCGAGAGCCCGGAGCTTGTATTCGGGCGGCGCCAGCGGGTCGACGACGACGGGCTCGCCGGTCAGCGCCTCGAGGAACTCCACCAGTGCCTTCTTCTCGGCGGCACCGAGCCCGAGCGGTGCCAGCAGCGGGCTCTTGTTCCGATGGATGCCGCCGCCCCGGTTGTAGAACTCCACGACCTCCTCGAGCGTCGCGAGGGTCCCGTTGTGCATGTACGGAGCCGTCAGCGCGACATCGCGGAGCGACGGCGTCCTGAACCTGCCGCGGTCCGGCGGCTCCTTGGTCACGGCGTACCGGCCCACGTCCTCCCTGAGATTCGTGTAGTTCGGCGTGCCGAGCGTCTTCATGAACCACCGGAAGGTGATGTGCCGCAGGGGCTCGCCGAAGACCGCGGCGCTGTCCTGGACGCCGAGGGCGTGGAACTTCTGGTCCGAGAGCAGCGGGCCGTCGTGGCACCGGAGACAGCCCGCCTTGCCCTGGAACAACGCCAACCCGTCCCGGGCCGCGGGGCTCAGCGCGGCGGTGTCACCCTCGAGGTAGCGGTCGAGCGGGGCGCCGCGGGAGGTGAGGGTCCGGACAAAGGCCGCGATCGCGTTCAGCGAGCGCCCGAACGAGGGCTCGCCGCCGAAGACCCTCCGGAACATCGCGTCGTACTCCGGCACCTGCTTGAGGCGCTCGGGGAAGAGCCGGCCGTCGACCTGCATGAGGGCCGGCTCGGTCAGGTGGTCGCGGACGAGCGTCGGCAGGTCGCGGCCGTCCATCCGCCCGTCCCAGTAGCTGCGCCGGTAGTGCGCCGCGTTCAGGAGGGTCTGCGCGTTGCGGAAGTACTCGGCGCCGGGGTAGCCGGTCGAGAGCGGCTTGCCGTCACCCCACGCCTTCCTGGGGTCGTGGCAGGAGGCGCACGAGATCGAGGCGTCGCCCGACAGGCGCGTGTCGAAGAACAGGAGCCTCCCGAGCGCCACCTGCTCGGGCGGGGACGCCGGGAGCGGCGGCAGCGGCGCGAGCGGCTCGGCCCGCGCGGCGCCGACGGCGAGGACGAAGCCGAACGCGGCGATCAGCCCACCGACAGAGGCGCGTCCGCCCATGGCCAGCCTCCTCGCTCACCGCGCCGGGAAGTCGAACGAGATCTCCGCCTTGCCCTTCGCCGTCACCGTCACCTCACCCTCCCTGGCGCCGAGGACCGGATGCAGGGCGCGGATCTTGTACTTCCCGGGCGGCACGTCGCCGATCGTGAAGCTGCCGTCCTCGCCGGTGACGGCCACGTACGGCGAGGCTGCCCCGTACATCCACGCGTGCATGAAGTCGTGGGCGTCGCACTCGACCTTCACCCACTCGCCGCGGCGGAGGTTGACAGGCTTGCCGAGCGTCTGCCCCTGGTTCGGCTGGCCGAAGTTGAAGAGGGTGCGGCGCGCCGAGCCGATGATCTCGTAGGTGTGGATGTTGTGCAGGACCGGGTCGCTGTTGAGGATGTCGATGTCCGCGCCCTTCCGGACGACCATCAGGGGCGGGATGAACCGGCAACCCTTCTGGTCTAGGAGCGGTTTCTGTGGCGCCCACGCCTTGCCCCTGGCGATGCCGTCGAGGACGACCACGGCGTTCCCGAGCGCGCCGCCCTTGACGGCCACCTCGACGATCTCCCGCTGTCCTTCGCCGCAGACCTCCTTGTTCTTGGTGATCAGCATCCGCTTGGGCTTCGGCGCCTCGCCTTTGAACGAGACCTTGCCCGCCACCGTGCCCCCACCGGCGACCGGCGCCACGTCGTAGCCGGCCGCGAGCGACGGTGCCGCCAGCACCGCCGAGAGAACGAGCGCCCCCAGGGTTCTCACGTGCGCGACCTCCTTCGTATCGCTCGCGGGGGGCCGGGGCCCGCGCCGCGGCGGATTGCGCCACACCAGGCGTACCGCGCCTGGCGCGGGGGAGCGAAGTGCCGAACGGGGAAGGTCGTGAGTCTTTCGGCCCTGACCTGGCCAGGGCCGATCGGCTCTGGCGCTAGCCGGCGGGGCGGCGGCGGGCGAAGAAGGCGGCGGCCTCCGCCCGGCGCGAGAGGTGGAGCTTGTCGAAGACGTTGGAGAGGTAGTTCTTGACGGTCTTGTCACTGAGCCCCAGGGCGGTCGCGATCTCCTTGTTGGTCTTGCCCTCGGCGACGAGGGCGAGGACCCTCTGCTCCTGGGGCGAGAGACTCGTGACCTCGTCGGGCTGGCCGCTCGCCAGCCGCTTGACCTTCTCGAGAACCTTCTCCGTCACCCCGGGGTCGAGCAGCGACTGGCCGTCGGCGACCCGCTCGATGGCGCGCACGAGGTCGAGTCCCCCTGCCTGCTTGAGCAGGTAGCCCGAGGCGCCGGCGAGGATCGAGGCGAAGACGGCCTCGTCGTCGGCGTACGACGTGAGCATGATCACCCGCGTGTCCGGCGCCGCCGCCCGGATCTCGCGGCACGCCTCGATCCCGCTCCGGTCGGGGAGCCGCACGTCCATGACGACGACCGTCGGCCGGAGGCGCTCGGCCTGCGCGACCGCCTCCTCCGCCGTCGCCGCCTCGCCCACGATCTCGATCGCCTTTTCCCGGCCCAGGAGGGAGCGCAGGCCGAGGCGCACGACCTCGTGGTCGTCGACGATGAGCACGCCGACGCGCCGGGCCCTCACGCCGCGACCTCCGCTGGGATCGCCACGGTGATGCGCGTGCCCCGGCCCGGCAGGCTTTCCACCGCCAGGTCGCCCCCGAGGCGGCGGGCCCGATCCGTCATGTTCCGCAGGCCCCGCCCGGCCTGCCGGCGCGCGGGGACCTCGAAGCCGACGCCGTCGTCCTCGACGGTGACGCGGAGCGCGTCGCCGTCGCGCGCGACGCTCAGGACGACGCGCGAGGCGCGCGCGTGCTTGACGATGTTGGTGAGCGCCTCGCGGCAGATGTGGTAGAGCTCGGCGGTCTGCGCCGGCGTGAGCCGCCCCTCGACGCCGGGCTCGAGCTCCAGCTCGAGCTCGAGGAGCCCGTTGAGCGAGAGACCGCGAGCGAGATCGGCGAGCGCCTGGCAGAGGTCTCTGTCCTGAAGCCGCTCGGGCGCGAGTCCGACGACGTAGTTCCGGACGTCGCGGATCACGACGTTCAGCGCGTCGATCAGCTCCTCGAGCCGGCGCTGCATCGCGACGGGCGCCTCGTCGGCCAGACGCACGCACTCCTCGAGCCCGAGCCCCGCCGCGTAGATGGACTGGATGATGCCGTCGTGGAGGTCGGCGGCGATCCGCTCGCGCTCCTCGAGGCGGGTCAGCTCGGTGACCTCGTCGTGGAGCCGGGCCTTCTCGATCGCGATCGTCGCGAGATTCGCGAGGCCCGTCAGGAACTCCCGCTCGTCGGGCCCGAGCGCGCGCGGCTCGAGGAAGGCCACGCAGAGGTCGCCGACCACGCGGTCACGGCTCTTCATCGGCACGGCGACGTGCGTCGTGAACGGCGTGCCGACGACCGCCGGGCAGAGCACCTCGACGCAGCCGGCCTGCGCGCACGCGCAGACCGGGATGCGATCGCCGGGCGCCAGGCCCAGCGCCTCGGTGGCGCCGCTCATGGCGCCGAGGCGGAGCGGCCGCTCCGGCGTGGCGAGGCACAGCATCGCGACGTCGGCGCGGAGCAGCTCGCGGGCCTTGTCCGCGACGCGATCGAGGATCCGCGGCAGCGCGAGGAGCCCGAGCACCTCCGTGCCGATCCCGTAGAGCGCCTGCGACTCCATCGCCTTCCGCTCCGCGCGCTCGGACGCCTCCCGGAGCTCGCGCTCGCGGTGCTCGAGCCGTGTCGCCATTCGGGTGAAGTGCCGCGCCAGGTCCTCCAGCTCGTCGTTGGTCTCGACCCGGACCCGCTGCGCGTAGTTGCCGCTCGCGACGGCCTCCGCCGCGGTGCTGAGCGCCGTGATCGGCCGGGTGAAGTGACGGGCGGCGACGACGCCGAGCACGACGGCCACGCCCAGAACGCCCGCGCCGAGGGTCACGACCACGAGCTGCAGCGACCAGATCGACGCGAGCACCTCGCGCTTGCGGTAGGCGTGCGCGAGCACCCAGAACTCGGCGCCGGCGTCCGGCCGCGGGAAGATCGGCGCGAACGCGACGACGCGCCCGCCGAAGCCGGGCTCGGCGATCGTCGCGGGTGTGCCCGCGAGGATGGTTGCCGCGAGGGCGGGCGCGAAGTCCTGCGCCACCCCCTCGGGGCGGCGCGCGAACGGCGCATCCGTCGGCCCGCGGACCCACTCCGAGCGGGAGAGATAGTGGCCGGTCGAGCTGGCCAGCGAGACGCTCCCGAGCTCCCGGCCGAGGGCAAGGACCTGCCCCAGGATCCTCGACGCGTGCAGGTTGAGGATGACGATGCCGCGCGGCGCCCCCCGGGCGGTCCGGAGGGCCACGGCGTACCGGACCATCGGCCGGGGCGGCACCTCGACGGCGCCGTACTCGACGTTCAGGTCCATCGGTGAGACGTAGACACTCCCGGGCGGCGTCACCATCGCCTCCGTGAAGTAGTAGCGGTCGCGCTTGGTCTGCAGCGCCCCGGGGGCGACGAGGTGCGGCCGCTCGCCGTCGAAGTCGACGCGGACGATCTCTCGCCCGGTCTCGTCGATGAACCGGACCTGGTGGTACACGCTCCTGGCACGGGAGAACGAGAGGAACTCGTCGCGGAGCCGGGCGACCAGGTGGTGACGCTCGGCGCCGGCGCCCGGGGGCAGGTTCGCGAGGGCCTCGACCGTCGGCAGCCCGGCCAGGTAGACCACGTCCTCACGCACGCCCCGCAGGAGCCGCTGGATCTCCTCGGCCTTCATGACGACGCCGGCCTTCAGGCGGTCGCGGGTCGCGTCGTTCAGCAGGATGTAGGAATGGAGCGCGCCGTAGCCCCCCACGACCGCCACCGGGACGACGCCGAAAAAGCAGAACGCGACCACCAGCTTGGCCCGGATCGAGAGCCGCGGGAAGAGCTTGTCGACGTTCAGCATGCACGCCGCCTCCGCTCAGCCGCGGAACGTGGCCCGGGCCTCCTCCACGACCCGCGCGTCGACCGCCGCGAGGCCCCGCCGGCGCGCGTGCGCCTCGACGGCGCGACGGACCATCCCTCGCACGAACTCCGGGACGCGCTCCAGCCGGGCGAGGGCCTCCTCGGTCCACGGCAGGGCGTCGGGAACCTCGCTGGCGGCAGGTGGGCCGAGCGCCTCGAGCGTGCCTGCGGCGAGCAGGACATGACAGGGCGCGAGCCGGAGCAGGGTCTCGGCGTTCCCGCCGATGTCGAGGCCCTCGTCGGCGTGGAGCCCGGTGCGCCCGAGGGCCAGGAGCGCGGGGCGGCTCTCGGCCACGTGCCGGAGCATCGCCTCCCAGGCGCGCCCGGCGAGCAGGCGGGTCTCGATCTCCGCTCCCATCCCGGCGGCGAGACGGCGCGCCTCCTCGAGGTGGCCCTCGTAGAGTCGAGCGATGCCGCCGTCAACCAGCTCGTCGTGGAGTCGTCGCTGCGCCTCGCTGTCGAAGACGCGGCGGGCGTCTTCGGTGAGGACGTGCTCGAGCTGCGTGAAGACCGTCTTGTGGAGGAACGGATCGTAGGCGGCCACGGCCTGGACGCGGGCCCCCGTTCTCGCGGCGAGGGCGAGGGCGAGCCGCAGGGCGCCGAAGCCCCGGGCGCTGCCGTCGACGCCCACCACGAACGTGCCGGCGAGCGAGCGCGCGTCCTTCACGACGAGCAGGTCGCGCCGCACGCGGCGCGCGAGCCGCTCGCAGACGCTGCCGAGCACGTGGTCGCGCCGCTCGCCCCGCCGCCAGACCTCCCCCGTGCCGCGGGCGCCGACGACGAGCAGGTCGTACGCGTCCTGGGCGATGTCCCGGACCAGCTCCGCGTAGTTCTTGCCCTCAGGCGTCTTGCCGGTGAAGGCGATGCCCGCGTCGAGGCACCGCCGCTCGAGGGCGCCGAGGTAGGAGTCCGAGATCAGGCGGAGCCCCTTCTCGATCAGCGTGCCGTGCACCTCGCGCTGGCGGGCCAGCACCGCGGGCTCGCGGTACTCCTCCGGCAGCCCCGGCTCCATGTCCCGGAACCGCCGCTCGTGCAGCCGTGCCGCGTAGACGTGGATGCCGGTGATCCTGGCGCCGAAGTCGGCCGCGAGCGCGAGCGCCGCATCAGCCGCCCAGCCGCTGTAGGCAGAGCCATCCACGGCCACCAGGATGGACCGGAGCATGGCGTCGTCGGCCATCGGGGCCATCCTAAGCGCGCGCGGGGGGCGCCGCAATATGACGGGCGTCATGTGCAGACCGGTGCCGAGCGGCGCGCCCTAGGCGACGAGCGCGGCGGCGGCGATGCGGCCGACGCCCGCGGCGGCCATCTCGGCCCAGGCCTGCGCGAGCGAGCCGCCGGTGTCGATGCCGCGGCAGGCGTCCTCGACGACGGTCGCCTCGAAGCCGCGCGCGCGCGCGTCGAGCGCCGACCACGCCACGCAGAAGTCCGTCGCCAGGCCGGCGAGGAACACCCGCGCGAGGCCGCGCTCGCGCAGGTAGCCGGCGAGCCCGGTGGCGGTGCGCCGGTCGGCCTCGCAGAACGCCGAGTAGGAGTCGACCTCGCGGCGGTAGCCCTTGCGGATGATCAGCTCGGCGCGCGGGATCGCGAGCGCGGGATGGAGCGCGGCGCCGGGCGTGCCCTGCACGCAGTGGTCGGGCCAGAGCACCTGGGCGCCGTACGCCAGCTCGATCGTCTCGAAGGGCTTGCGGCCCGGGTGGCTCGACGCGAACGACACGTGGCCCGGGGTGTGCCAGTCCTGCGTGAGGACCACGTGGACGAACGCGCGCGCGAGGCGATTGACCAGCGGGACGACCTCGTCGCCGCGCGGGACCGCCAGGGCCCCGCCGGCGCAGAAGTCGGCCTGGACGTCGACGACCAGCAGCACGTCGCGCTCGCCGGGTCGCATCAGCCGGATGATATACCCAGCGTCGTGGCGCTGGCGGACTCCCGGCGGCTCGATCGCGTTCGGTGCCCGGGCGTCTGATCTCATGGGGGGCTCCGGGCGCCCCCCATGCCCCCCAGGCGCTCGGGACGCCCCGGCCCAGCCGTGGCGCGCCCCTCGACATCGCGATGGGCTCCGGGCTAGCGGCGCGCGCGTGCGCCGGGCAGCATCGGCTCGAGCAGCGCGCGCATCGGCTCCGCGTTCCACTCGCGCATGCCAACCGCCATGCCCACGACCTCGCCGCCCGGCCGGACGACGAACGTGGCGGGGAGCCCCGTGACGCGCCAGGCGCGCGCCACCGCCATGTCGGCGTCGAGCAGGATCGGGAAGGTGAGCCCGAGGTTCTGGACGTAGGGTTCGATCAGGCCCCGCGGCGCACCGACGTCCACCGACACGCCGAGGACGACCAGGCCGCGCTCGCGGTAGGCCCGCCAGAGCGCCTCGAGCGTCGGCATCTCGACCGTGCAGGGCGTGCACCACGTCGCCCAGAAGTTGACGACGACGAGCTTGTCCCGGAAGTCCTCGAGCCCGGCCTGGCCGCCGGCGAGCGTCGGAAGCCGGAACGCGGGGCCGCGCTGGCCCTCGGTCAGCTCGATCATGCCGGCGCGCTCGAAGGCGTCGAGCCGGACCGACGCGGGGACGCGGTGGCCCCCCTCCTCGCCCGGCCGCCGCACGGGCAGCGCCCACAGGAGCGCGCCGAGGACCACGACGGCGAGCGCGATGCGCAGCAGGTGCTGCCGGCGTCCCGGGACGGCGAGCGCGTGCGTGGCCCAGCTCTTCACGGCGCGCGGCGGGTCTCCCGTCTATACCCCGAGCTTCTCGCGGGTGACCGGGCTCTCCCGGAGCTCCTTCGCCGGCCCTTCGAAGACGATCACGCCCTTCTCCATGATGTAACCGCGGTCGCAGACGGCCAGCGCGACGCGCGCGTTCTGCTCGACCAGCAGCACGGTCACGCCGAGCCGCTTGAGCTCGCCCACCATGTCGCGGATGTGGCGCACGAACTGGGGCGCGAGCCCCTGCGTGGGCTCGTCCATCAGGATGATCCGCGCCCCGGCCATCATCACGCGCGCGATCGCGAGCATCTGCTGCTCGCCGCCGGAGAGGGTGCGGCCGGCCTGGCGCAGCCTTTCTTGAAGTCGCGGGAAGTGCTGGAAGACCTCCGCGAGGCGCCGCTCGCGCACCGCGGCCGAGCGGTCGGCGGCGGCCGAGAGGCCGAGCTCGAGGTTCTCGCGCACGGTAAGGCCGGGGAAGATGCGCCGGCTCTCGGGCACCAAGCCCACGCCGAGGCGCGCGATGGCGTGGGGCGCGAGCCGGGTCAGCTCGTGCCCGTCGAACTCGATGGACCCGCGGGTCGGCTTGAGGAAGCCGATGGCGGTCTTCATCAGCGTGGTCTTGCCCATGCCGTTCTTGCCGAGGAGCGCGACGGCCTCGCCCGCCCGCACCTCGAGCGCCACGCCGAAGAGGATCGGCGTCGCGCCGTAGCCCGCGTGGAGGTCGCGGATCCTGAGCATCGCGCTCAGTCCTCGGCCCCGCCCAGGTAGGCCTCGATCACCCGGGGGTCGCCGCGGATCTCGTCCGGCGCGCCCTCGGCGATCTTCTCGCCGAAGTGGAGCACCGCGACCCGGTCCGAGATGCCCATGACCACGCCCATGTCGTGCTCGATGAGGAGCAGGGTGAGGCCGCGTTCCTTGACGATCTTCCGGATCAGAGCGGTCGCGTCGCGGGTCTCGCCCGGCGTCATGCCGGCCGTGGGCTCGTCGAGCATGAGCAGGGTGGGGCCGGTGGCGAGCGCCAGGCAGATCTCGAGGTAGCGCTGCTCGCCGTGCGAGAGGTTCTCGGCCGCCTCCTCCCGCCGCCCGGCCAGGCCGAACGTGCCGAGGAGGTCCAGCACGGCGGGCTCGACGTCGGGCAGGCGCCAGAGCGAGGCCAGCCGGCCCGCCACCGCCGCCCGCGACTGGGCGGCCACGCGCACGTTCTCGAAGACCGAGATCTCCGGGAAGATGTTCGTGATCTGGAAGGTCTTGGCGAGGCCGAGGCGGTTCACGACCTCGGGCTCGAGCCCGACGAGGTCCCGGCCCTGGAAGACGACGCGCCCGGCGGTCGGCGGGTAGAGGCCGGAGATCACGTTGAAGAGCGTGGACTTGCCGGCGCCGTTCGGTCCGATGACCGAGAAGACCTCGCCCGCCCGCACCGCGAAGCTCACCTGGGCGAGCGCGGCGAGGGCGCCGAAGTGCCGGGAGACGCCCTGGACCTCGAGGATCACGCCGTCGCGCGCCACGGCCGGGCCCCCAGGAGCCGCCGCAAGCCGAGCAGCCCCTTCGGCATGAACAGCACGATCAGGATGAGCACCGCGCCGATCACGATGAAGTACCAGTCCACGTACGAGGAGACCTTCTCCTGGAGCACGATGAAGAAGGCGCCGCCGATGACCGGCCCCGTCAGCGTCCCGAGGCCGCCGATCATGACCATGATGATGAACTCCCCGGAGACCGTCCACAGCAGGAGGTCCGGCGTCGCGAACGCCGCGCGCCCCGGGTAGAGCGCGCCGCCCAGGCCGGTCAGGAGCGCCGAGATCATGCACGCCGCCATCTTGTAACGCTGGACGTTGTAGCCGAGGAACCGGGCCCGGTCCTCGTTCTCGCGGATCGCGACCAGCACCTTGCCGAAGTGCGAGCCGACGAGCACGCGGCACGCCGCCCAGGCCAGCGCCAGGTAGACCACGATCAGGTAGTAGTTGCGCATCGGCGTGTCGAGCGTCACGCCGGGCAGGAGCTCGGGCGGCGGCACGCCCTGGATCCCGTCCGAGCCGCCGAAGGTCTGCGTGTAGCGGAAGAAGGTGAAGACGACCTCGGCGAAGACCAGGGTCAGCAGCGCGAAGTAGATGCCGCGGCGGGCGGTGGCGAAGTAGCTGACGACGAGCGCGTAGAGCCCGACGATCACCACCGCGAAGCCGAGCGACGCCCAGAGCGAGAGGATCCCGCGCTCGAGGAGGATGGCCGTGGCGTACGCGCCGAGCCCGAAGAAGGCCGCGTGGCCGAAGGAGACGAGCCCCGTGTAGCCGATCAGGAGGTCGAGGCTCATCGCGACGGCGCCGAACAGGAGCGCGTCGAAGGCGAGCAGCAGGTAGTAGTCGGTCATGCCGGGCACGGCCGGCAGCGCGGCCAGGGCCGCGAACACCGGCGCGGCGCGCCAGCCGAGCGTCCTACTCAAGGACGCCCTCCCGCCCGAAGAAGCCGCGGGGCCGGACGATCAGCACGACGATCATGATGCCGAAGATGGCGATGGCCACGCGCTGCGGGTTCATCCAGAGCGAGAACAGGCTCTGGGCGATGCCGATGACGAAGGCGGCCACCACCGAGCCGCCGAGCGAGCCCATGCCGCCCAGGATCACGACGATGAAGGCGAGCAGGATCATCTCCACCCCCATCTGCGGGTAGACGGTGAAGACCGGCGCCAGCAGGAGGCCGGCCAGCGCGGCGAGCGCCGCGGAGCCGGCGAAGGTGAGCGTGAACAGGCGCCGGACGTCCACGCCGAGCCCGTCGAGCATCTCGGCGTCCTGCACCGCCGCCCGCACGAGCACGCCGGCGCGGGTGCGCGTGAAGAACAGCCAGATCGCCAGCAGCAGCGCGCAGGAGATCGCGAGCAGGAAGATCCGGTAGTCGGGATAGGTCATGCCGAGGAGCGGCGTCGAGCCCGTGAACGGCGCCGGGATCCGCCGCATGTCGCCGCCCCACACCTGGCGCGCGCCCTCGCGGAGGACGAGCGCGAGGCCGAAGGTGAGGATCAGGCCGTAGAGAGGCTCGCGCCGGTAGAGGGGCCGGAGCATGGTGGCTTCGGTGAGCGCCCCCAGCACCCCGACCAGGATGGGCGCGACGACCAGGGCCACCCAGAACGACTGGGTGACCCCGATCACCACGATGCCCGCGTAGGCGCCGAGCATGTACAGCTCGCCGTGGGCGAAGTTCATCACCCCCAGGAGCCCGAAGATCACGGTCAGGCCGAGCGCCAGCAGCCCCAGCGCGGCCCCGAAGACGAAGCCGTGCAGGAGCTGCGGCAGCAGGACCGCGACGAGGTAGTCCACCCCGTGCCGGGCCTACTTCTTCTTGATCTCCCAGGTGAAGCCCTTCAGCGGATCCTGGCCCACCATGGCCGCGCCGATCGCGTCCTTGCCGTCGATGCGCGCGATCGGGATGTTCTTGCCCTTCTCGACGCGGTAGAGGTGCATGTCCATCACGACCTGGTGGTCCTCCGTGCGGATGCACTGCCGGCCGATGTGCGTCGCGTCGGTGCACAGGCCCTCGTGCGCCGCGGAGACCTTGTCCGAGTCGAAGCTCCCGGCCTTCTCGACCGCCGTCTTCCAGAAGTACACCGCGTCGTAGGCGCCGGCCGCGATGTTGGCGTCCACGCCGAACTTCTTCTTGAACTTCTGGTTGAACGCCTGCATGTTCGGGTCCGGGTTGTATGCCGAGAAGTGGTTGAGCTGGACGAAGCCCTCCATCGGCTCGGCGATCGCGGCCAGATCCTGCTGCAGCAGGAAGCAGTCGATCCCGGCGAGCTTGTACTTCTTGGTCATGCCGAAGGAGTGGAGCTGCGTCATCAGCCGCAGCGAGTCCGTGCCGGCGAAGGCCAGGAACAGGACGTCGGCGCCGGAGGCGTTGATCGCGCCGAACCACGGGCTGAAGTCCTTCGTGTCGAGCGGCGCGCCCGCGACCCCGACGACCTCGCCGCCGAGCCGCTCGAGCGCGGTCTTGAACTGCCGGCCGTCCGACTGCCCCATCGCGTAGTCGGTGTAGAAGATGTAGACCTTCTTGCCCATCTTGTCGAGGATGTACTTGGCCAGGCCGTTGGCCTGCTGCCGCGAGTCGGGCTGGTTGGAGAAGTAGTACTTGTGGAACTTGGTCGTCCGCATGAACTCGGCGCACGAGACGGAGTTCCAGTGGATCGTCTTGTACTTCTTGGTGACGTCCATGACCGCCATCGTCGAGCCGCTGGACACCGCGCCGATGATGAGCTTCACGCCGTCCTGCAGGATGAGCTTCTCGGCCTTGCGGACCGCGGGCGCGGGCTTGGTGTCGTCGTCCTCGGCGATCACCTCGATCTTGTGCCCGAGGACGCCGCCCTTCGCGTTGATCTCCTCCACGGCGAGCTGGATGCCCATGGACTGGTACTTCCCGTACCCCTCGAAGACGCCGACTTTCGAGCCCAGGTCGCCGATCTTCACAACCTTCTGCTGGGCCACGGCGGGCGCGGCGAGGAAGACGGCGAGCGCGACCGCCACGAGCAGAGCGAGCGAGGTGACGCGCTTCATGGGTTCCTCCTTGACGGGGTTGACGCTTCGATGACGTCGGTGAGGATCTGTGCGATCTGCCCGAGGGACGCGCGCAGCCGGTCCGGGGCGGCCGCGGTCCTGGCGTAGGTCTCCGCATCGTCGAGCGCGAGGCGCATGGCGGCCGAGCGCTTGCTGTCGCGCGTCGACACGGCGAAGTCGATCAGGTTGTAGTAGCGCCAGATCGCCTCGAGGAACTTCGAGCCGGTCGCCGCCGCGTCCGGAGGCCGGACGCCGGGCCGGCCGAGCTGCCGCGCCGCCTCGAGGGCGAGGTCCCGGGCGAGGGCGGAGAAGAAGACCGCGAGGTGGCCCTCGACCTCGCGCGCGTCGCCGGCCCGGAGGGCGGCGAGGGTGCGGGCCTCGAGCGCCGGCGGGAGCGCCGCCGCCTGCGCCTGCATCTCCCGGCGCAGCGCGCCGCGCTCGAAGAGGGCGAGCGCGACGTCCGCCCGGCCCGCCTCGAGCGCGAACTTGACCTGCTTGAAGCCGGCGCTGACCGCGTTGTCCTGCGGCGTGTAGGTGCCGACGTGGTGCGCGGCGGCGGGGGCGATTGTCGTCGCGAGGACCACTGGAGCGAGGGCCGCGAGGACGGCGACGACCGTGGGTGGCCTGAGAACGAAGCGCGTGGCTCCGACACGCCCGACCAGACGCGCTCCGACACCCCCGATCAGGCGCGCCATCGCCCTGCCATCCTGAGGGCGACGAGGCCGGCGAGCCACCAGAGCGCGACGATCGCCGCGCCGCCGAAGGGCATCCACACGACCCACTCCGCGATCGTCTTGCCCCCCTCGATCCCGCGATACGGGATCAGGACGCTCCACAGCAGGTAGCCGAGAGGATACCCCGCACCGCCCACCGTGAGAAGGGCGATCAGCAGCCGCCCGCCGCCCGCCCCCGCGAGGGTCGCGGCCACGGAGGTCGTGGCCAGGATCACCAACCCCATCCCCTCGGCGTGGAGATGGAAGAGGCGCAGGCCGGCGTCGAACTTCACGAGCGCCTCGTCGAGGATCCGCTCGTCCACGTCGCGGACGCCGACGAGGCCGTGGACGGCCGGCCGCGCCAGCATGGCGTCGCGCGCCCAGCGCGCCAGCGGGAGCTTGAAGCGGGCCATCGACGCCCCGCCCACCTCGGCGAGCACGATCAGCACCACCGCCACCAGCAGGACCCCGCGCGGCGGCAGGCGCCAGGCGTCGCCGGCGGTCACCGGCGCCTCCGCCCGGTGGCGAGCGCGGCGCCGAGGCCGAGGAGGCCCAGGATCGCCAGGCTGCCGAGCCCCGTCAGGACCCAGCGCTCCGCCAGCTCCACGCCCGCGTCGCGGCCCAGCTCGAGGACGGCGAGGCCGTAAACCAGGTAGCCCGCGGGGAAGAGGGCGCCGAGCGAGAGCAGCAGGTAGAGGAGCCCGCGCGCGCGGCGCCCGGCGACGGCGCTCGCCACGAGCGTGCCCGTGAACAGCAGGACGAGGCCGAGTCCCTCGGCGTGGGTGTGGAAGAAGGAGAGCCCGGCCTCGCTCAAGAAGACCGTCCGCGCGCGGACCTCGTCGTCGTACTCGGCCGAGCCCGACAGGCCGTGGGCCGCCCGGTTGGCGTCGATGCGCTGGGCGGCGAAGCGCTGGATCGGCAGGCGGAGCCGCGCCATGGCCGCGCCGGCGGTCTCGCCCAGCGCGATCACGAGGACGGCCACCAGGATCACCACCAGCGGCGGGCGCTTCACGCGGCTCTCGGCTCCCCCCCGACGAAAGGTCCCGTGACACTACCACCGACGCCGGCCGTTGTCACGGCGCGCGGGGAGGAGCCCGGGCGCTCGCCTTGTCATGGCGCCTGTCGCAAGGTGGGCGGCCGGAGCGCGCTGGGCCGGGGGAGGGCAGGATGGAGCCGCTCCGCGACGTGCGCGAGATCGCCAGGGTGGCCTACGGCTTCATGGCCTCCAAGGTACTGTTCGCGGCGCTCCACCTCGACGTGTTCAGCCGCGTCGCGGACGGGCCAAAGGACGCCGACGCGCTCGCGCGCAAGATGGGGATCGCGCCGTGCCGCCTGCGCGCGCTGCTCACCGCGTGCGTGAGCCTCGGGCTCCTCGTCAAGGACGGCGACCCGGGCCGGCGCCGCCCCCGGGCTCTGCGCCGTAGCAGGCTTCTCACCCAGAAGTGATACCCTGGGACGGAGGAGGCGCACATGCGTGGGCTCCTGGTCCTCTTGACCGTCGCTGCGCTCGTGACGACCGGCTGCGCCGCCGCGCCGAAGCCGGTGTCTCCGCCGACCGTGGACATCTCCGGCAAGTGGCGCGGAATCTGGCGGGGCTTCGGCATCGAGGACGCGCCCCGCAAGGACGAGGTGACGGCCGAGCTGACCCAGCAAGGCTCGCGAGGCAGCGGGCGCATCGTGATGTCCGGCACGCTGGCCGCCGAGTCGATCCCCGAGGTCGTGCGGCTCGATGGGGCCTGGGGCTCGCAGGTGGAGTTCGAGGTGTCGGGCAACGAGGTCGTCATGCGCGAGGCGGTCGACGGCCGCCTGTTCATCTTCGACCTTCGGGTGGACGGCGACCGCATGGTCGGCAGCGTGCGCGACGCCAGGCCGCCCGTGATCCTCGAGCTGTGGCGCGTGAGAGCGCCTGCGCCGGTCGCTGCCGCGCCCCCGCCGGCCCCCGCGCCGGCGCCTGCCGCCCCTGCGCCGGCGCCCTCCGCGCCCGAGGCGCCGAAGCCGCCGGCGCCCGTCGCCCCGACGCCGGCGCCGCCGGCCGCGACGGCCCGGCCCGCGCCGAGGGACTTCGCCGAGATCCCCGAGGTGAAGCCGGTCTACTTCGATTTCGACAAGTACGACATCCGGCCGGCCGACGCGGAGATCCTCCGGGCCAACGCCGAGTGGCTCAAGGCCCGCCCGGAGATGGGCGTGCTGATCCAGGGGCATGCCGACGAGCGCGGCACCGAGGAGTACAACCTCGCGCTCGGCGAGCGCCGCGCCCGGTCGGCGCGGAACTTCCTCGTCTCGCAGGGCGTCGCGGCCGACCGCATCGCGATCCTGAGCTTCGGCGAGGAGCGCCCGGTCTGCACCGAGAAGACCGAGGCCTGCTGGTCCCGGAACCGCCGCGCCGACTTCCTCGTCAAGCCGCGCTGAGGCGTTGGGGGGCGCCCGGAGCCCCCCATGAAGTCAAAAGGGCGGCGCCGCGAGCCCCCGCTCGTGGAAGTCGCTCGCGTAACGGAACGTGACGGGGTTGTAGACCGGCGAGGCCGGGTCCATGTCCACGTCCACGACGACGGGGCCCGGGTGGCGGAGCGCCTCCGAGACGACCGCGTGGACCTCGCTCCGCTTGCTGAGCCGCATGCCGCGCGCGCCCATGGACTCGGCCATCGCCACGAGGTCTGGGTTCCACGGCTCGCCCGTGCGCTCGATCCGGTAGTCGCAGAACACGTGCCGGTCGTAGAAGCGGTCCATCCGGCGCTCGAAGACCATCGAGCGGTTGTTCAACACGAGCCAGACGACCGGCAGGCCCTGCTCGACCGCCGTGGCGATCGCGGTGCCCGTCATCATGAACGAGCCGTCGCCGGTGAAGGCGAGGGCCGGGTGCCCGGGGTTCGCGAGCCGGGCGCCGATGAGCGCGGGGACGCTCCAGCCCATCCGGATGAAGTGGCCGTTGTTCGTGTGGACGTGGCGCGAGGCGGCGCGGAAGAAGCTCGGGCCGTAGCAGAGGATCTGCCCGGTGTCGAAGAGCACGGAGGTCTCGGGGTCCACGTCCCGCACCGCGCGCGCGGCCTCGTCGAGGAGCGGCGCGTAGTCGAGGGGCGGCCCCGGCTTCTCGCGCATGGGCGCCACCTTCGCCTCCCACGCGCGCCGCCAGCCCGCGATCCGCTCGAGCCAGGCGCGGTTGCCCTCGCCGCGGTAGCCGCGGGCGCGGAGCGCCGGGGCGAGCGCCAGGAGCGCCTGGCGCGCGTCGGCCATCATGCCGACTGCGACCGGGTAGACGCGGGCGATCTCGCCGGGGTCGATGTCCACCTGGATCAGGCGCGTCGTCTTCGGGATGTCGTAGATCGTCCAGCCGGCCGTCGTCAGGTCGGTGAAGCGGTTGCCGATCGAGAGCAGGACGTCGCACGCGCGCGCGGCCTCCACGCTGTGCTCGTCGCCGAAGCGCCCCGCGACGCCGACGTAGCAGGGGTGGTCCTCGGGGAACGCGCCCTTGCCCGCGAACGTGGTGCAGACGGGCAGGGCGAACTCCTCGGCCAGCGCGCGGAGCTCGTCCCAGGCGCGGGCGCTCGCGATCCCGCTGCTGACGACGACGAGCGGGCACCGCGCGCCCGCGAGCAGCGCCGCGGCCTCCGCGACGGCCTCGGGCGCCGGCGCGGGTGGGTGCACGTGCGTCCAGGCGCGCGGGTCGGGGATCTCGCGGATCTCGGTCGGCGTCGCCTGGATGTCGAACGGCACCTGGACGAGGACGGGGCCGGGCCGGCCCGTGATCGCGTCCTTGTAGGCGCGCAGGAACATCTCGAGCGCCGTGTCGGGGCGGTTCACGAGCACCGCGCGCTTCGTCACGGGCTTGGCCAGCGCGATCCACTCCTCGGGCCCCGAGCGGTAGGCCTCCTGGATCCCGCCGCGGTCGAACCACTGGCTCGGCCCGGCGCCGATCAGCGCGACGAGCGCGACGGAGGAGTAGTAGGCCTCGGCGAGCGCGGGGATCAGGTTCGTCGCGCCGGGACCGCCGCTCGCCACGACGACGGCCGGGGGCGGGCGGCGCGTCGTCCGCCAGTAGCCGTCCGCCATGTGGACCGCGTGGTCCTCCGAGCGCGTGCGCACGCCGCGGATCCGCGTGCGGTCGAGCGCGTCGAGCAGGGCCCAGTTGCCGTGGCCGACGACGCCGAAGAAGAACTCGGTCCCCGCGGCCTCGAGGAACCTGGCGATCGCGACCGAGGGCGTCATCGCGGGCATCGTGTCACCTCCGTGGCTGCGTCGTCGGGCCCAGTTTCGGCGCCGGCGCGCGCGGGCGGCAATAGGACCGACGGCTCATTTTCGTGGGCTGGCGGCCGCCGCGAAAGAAGTATTTCTTAACCCGGGCCTCTTGACAACACGCGGGGGAATTAACTAATACTGTCCCCGCGGCGGGGCCGCGGAGGAGGGTCGGTGAGCGTCGGGGCGCGGCTCCGGGAGGCGCGGCGGGCGGTGGGGCTCAGGCAGCGTCAGCTCGGCGAGAAGGCCGGGGTGACGCCGAGCCTCGTGTCCCAGATCGAGCGGGGGCGCACGTCGGCCTCCCTCAACACGCTGCGCAAGCTCGCGGGCGTGCTCGGCGTGCCGCTCGCCCACTTCTTCGACGAGCGCCTGACGGAGCGCATCAAGGTCGTGCGGAAGAACGACCACGCGCGCCTCACCTTCGACGGCGCCTCCGAGCGCTGGACGATCCTGGCCGCGGGCCTCGTCCGCGGGAAGATCCGGGCGGTCGTCGCGAGCCTCGGGCCGCGCCAGGCCTCCGGCGCCGGCGACAAGATCGTGGTCGAGCCGGGCGAGATGAAGCTCTGCTACGTGATCGAGGGGGCCATCGACGTCGTGTACGGCGGCCAGACGTACCACCTGCGGGCGGGCGACAGCGCCTACCTCGACGGCGGCGTGGACCACCGCTGGGCGAACCCGGGCGCCAGGCGCGCGAAGGTGCTCTGGGTGATCACGGAGCGGCGGCTGTGACGGCGCCCTCCGGCGGGGCCGGCCAGCGGTGGATCGGGCGCTCGGTCAGGCGGGTCGAGGACGCCCGGCTCCTCACCGGGCGCGGGACCTACATCGACGACCACCCGCCCGTCGGCAACCTCTTCCACGCGGCGATCGTCCGCTCGCCCCACGCCCACGCCCGCATCCTCGGCTACGACCTCGAGGCGGCGCGCGCGCTCCCCGGCGTCGTCGGCGTGATCACCGGCGCCGACGTCGCCCGGCACAGCAAGCCCTTCTCGGTCGGCGTCACGGCGCCCGTCCACTACTACTGCGCCGCCACCGACAAGGCGCGCTTCGTCGGCGAGCCGGTCGCGGTCGTCGTCGCGCGGAGTCGCTACGTCGCCGAGGACGCCGCCGAGCTGGTCCAGGTGCGGTACGAGCCGCTGCCCGCGGTCGTGGACCCCGAGCGCGCGCTCGAGCCCGACGCCCCCGTGCTCCACGAGACGGTGGGCACGAACCTCGCGAACAACCGGCGGCTCGTGTACGGCGACCCGGATCGCGCGTTCCGGGACGCCGAGGTGGTGCTGAAGGAGCGGTTCAGGTTCCCGAAGTACGGCTCGACGCCGATCGAGACGTACGGCGTGATCGCGCGCTGGGACGCGCTCGACGGCGTGTGCACGGTGTGGTCGAACTTCATGGGGCCGTTCATCATGCATCCGCTCACGGCGCGCGTGCTCGGCCTGCCGGAGAACCGGCTCCGCTTCATCGTGCCCCCGGACATCGGCGGCTCGTTCGGGATCAAGTCGCTCATCTACCCGTACATCGCGCTGGTCGCGCTCGCCTCGAAGCTCACGGGCGTCGCGGTCAAGTGGATCGAGGACCGCCGCGAGCACCTGCTCGCCTCCTCGACGGGCACCGACCGCGTCGCCTACCGCGAGCTGGCCGCGCGGAAGGACGGCACGGTCCTCGGGATGCGCTTCAAGTGGCTCGATAATGTCGGGGGCTACATCCGGAGCCCCGAACCGGGCTGCAGCTTTCGTCCGACCGGGAATTTCGTCGGTCCGTACCGGTTCCAGCATCTGGAGGTCGACGCCTCCACCGTCATGACCAACAAGTGCCTCACGGGGCCGAACCGCGGCTACGCCTGCGGCCACCTCTACTTCGAGACCGAGGGCATGATGGACCGGCTCGCGGCGACGCTCGGCCTGGACCCGGTCGAGGTGCGCCGCCGGAACCTGATCCCGGCCGGCGCGTTCCCGTACCGCACGCCGACGGGCGGCCTCTACGACTCGGGCGACTACCCGGCGGCGCTGGACAAGGCCGTTCAGCTCGCCAGGTACGACGAGCTCAGGCGCGAGCAGGCGCGGGCGCGGGCGGCCGGCCGGTACTTCGGCGTCGGCGTCGCGCTCGCCGTGGATCCGTCGGTCTCGAACATGGGCTACGTCGCGACGGCGCTCGACCCTCAGTTCCGCGCCAAGCCCGAGTACCTGCCGAAGTCGGGCGCGGTGGACTCGGCGACGGTCAAGGTGGACCCGCTCGGGCGCGTGCTCGCGATCCTCGCCACGACGCCGCAGGGGCAGGGCCACCAGACGATCGTCGCGCAGATCGTCGCCGACGAGCTGGGGTCCGTGCCGGAGGACGTCACGGTCGTGGACGAGATGGACACGTTCACGCGCGTGTGGTCGATCTCCTCGGGCACGTACTCGAGCCGCTTCGGCTCGGTCGGCACCAGCGCCGTCGCGCTGGCCGCGCGCAAGCTCAAGGCGAAGCTCGTCGCGTACGCCGCCCACCTGATGGACCTGCCGCCCGACTCGCTCGAGTTCCGCGACGGCGCCGTGCGCCCGAAGCGGGGCAAGGGGCCGTCCTACTCCGTCAAGGACCTGGCCGGCCGCGCCCACTGGAACACGGAGTCGCTCCCCGCCGGGATGGAGCCGGGGCTCCAGGCGACGGCGGTCTTCGGGTTCGACGTCGCCCGGGCGGTGGACGCCGAGGACCGCGTGAACTCCTCGAACACCTACGGGTTCATCGCCGAGATCATGGCGGTCGAGGTGGATCCGGAGACCGCCGCGATCAGGATCCTCCGCTACGTCACGGTCCACGACGCCGGGACGATCATCAACCCGATGATCGCCGAGGGGCAGATCTACGGCGGCGCGCTCCACGGCCTCGGGGGCGCGCTGTACGAGGAGCTCCAGTACGACGAGGACGGGCAGTGCCTCACCGCGACGTTCATGGACTACCTGGTGCCCACGGCGTGCGAGGCGCCGACGATCGAGATCGCGCACGTCGTCTCGCCCTCGCCGCTGACGCCGCTCGGCTCGAAGGGGCTCGGCGAGTCCTCCTCGATGACCGTGCCGGCGGTCGTCGCCAACGCGGTGAGCGACGCGCTCGCCCCGCTCGGGATCCGGATCACCGAGCTGCCGATCACCCCCTCGAAGCTCCACGCGATGATCCAGAAGGCACGGAAGACATGAAGCCTCCGAAGTTCGACTATCACGCGCCGACGACCGTGGACGAGGCGCTCGCGCTGCTCGGCCGCTACGGCGGCGACGCGAAGCTCCTCGCCGGCGGCCAGAGCCTGATGCCGCTGCTCAACTTCCGGCTGAGCCGGCCGGCCGCGCTCGTGGACCTGAACCGGATCCCGTCGCTCGCCTGGGTCCGGGAGGCGGATGGCCAGGTCCGCTTCGGCGCGATGACGCGCCAGCGGACCATCGAGTTCTCGCCGGTGGTCAAGGCGCGCGTACCGCTCCTCGCCGAGGCCACGCGCTGGGTCGCCCACCTGCCGATCCGCACGCGCGGCACGATCGGCGGCTCGATCGCCCACGCGGACCCCTCGGCCGAGTACCCGGCCGTGCTGACGGCGCTCGAGGGCGAGGTCGTCGCCCGCGGCCCCCGGGGCGAGCGCGTGATCGGAGCGAAGGACCTCTTCAAGACCTACCTCACGACGAGCCTCGAGCCCGACGAGATCCTGGTCGAGGTGCACCTGCCCGCGACGCCCGCGGGCGCCGGCTCGGCGCTCGAGGAGTTCGCGCGGCGCCAGGGCGACTTCGCGATCGTCGCGATCGCGTGCGTCGTCGCGCGCCAGGGCGAGCGCTGCACGCTCGCCCGCCTGGCGACGGCGGGCACGGGCCCCGTGCCCCTGCGCCTGCGCGCCGCCGAGGAGATCCTGGAGCGCGACGGCCTCGGCGCGGAGGCGCTCGACGCCGCGGCGCGCCGCGCGGCCGAGCTGGTCAGCCCCGACGCGGACATCCACGCCTCGGCCGACTACCGCCGCCACCTCACCGGCGTCCTCACCCGGCGCGCCCTCACGCGGGCGCTC
>Ga0209211_10002652_pt1 | contig 30518 bp, 31 predicted proteins | sample RifGroA2_FD_183992 | JGI IMG/M metagenome (GOLD analysis project Ga0209211, IMG submission 183992) | Groundwater microbial communities from Rifle, Colorado, USA - Groundwater A2 (SPAdes) (version 2) | ecosystem: Environmental > Aquatic > Deep subsurface > Groundwater | place: Rifle, Colorado...
GCTCAAGAATTGAGTTTTCTGTATCTCACCACTAAAGCCTCAAAAACTTTTAGTTTTTGATGGTCATCAAGAATCTAAAGATTATTGAGATAACGAGTTTTAGAAAACTCAATTCTTGACATATAAAATTATAATGGCTTGTAATTGCAGTTACCGCATTTCCCGGGAGATGGGCGCTGATGATTGCGATGATAATTATCGAGGTTGCCTGATAGGGCATTAATTTGCTTTTAATCACATCTCCAGTATTATTTGTTTTTATCCGCCTTTATAGATGGGCTCTAAATGCCTTGATCTAGCTCAGTCATATTTCCCAAAGATTAGCTTCATCTTTATCTTTACTAAATTTAAAAGACCATCAATTATGCCTTTAAATAATGGAATCTTTGAATCTCTTCTAAAGTCTATCCATCTTACAGGTATCTCTTTTATCTTATATTTCTTATCAAGTGCCACCACAATCATCTCAGTGTCCATAAAACCTACCTCTAGAGCTTCCATCTTAGGCAGGATATTGTCAATCACTTTTTTATTAAATCCCTTGAGGCCGCATTGGAAATCAGTTATCTTTGTTCTAAATAAGGTCTGAATCAATATGATGAGTGTCTTTGAGATGATTTTTCTGTTTATTAATCTGGACCTTTTTGATTCCTCAGCAGTTCTGGAGCCTATGACCATGTCATAGCCTTCTTCAAGCCCTTTAATCAATTCAGGGGTGTGGGAAATATCCGCCGATAAATCCGCATCCATACAAAGATAAAAATCTGCCTCTCTAGATAGCCATATTTTCTTCTCAGCTCTGCTTTTGGATTTTCCCCCAGACCATACATATTCTATACGAGGATATTTTTTGACCAGCCTTTTTACTATTTGCGGAGTTGTATCAGTAGAATCATCACCCACTATAATTTTCCAGTTGTATTTGCTAAGATGTTTTTTAAGAAAATTATTCAATTTAATGAGATTTTCCTCTATCACTTTCTCTTCATTGTATGTCGGGACCACAATAATTATTTTTTTCATTCTAAGTGGATCTCTTATTTCTGTAAGATTCTGCAGCCCTCTCAAATTCCTCCAAGGTATAATCAGTCATAGGGTGAATTAAGGAGCTTCCCTGATTAAATTTAGCTTCTTTTACTTCCCTGTTTTGGTTTTTCAGGATAAGTATATTTTCTAGCCCTTGCACGATTCCATAGGGAACAGTAATTATTTGAGGGTTTGCTTTCGATATCCTATGCATGTCTTGTGGAGATCTTATGCTTCCAACTATCAATTCGGATTTTGTTCCTTCTAGCTTTCTGGCTACAAAATCAATTTGCCCGAGAGTTCTATCCCATGCTTCTTCAACATGTTGTTGATTTTCTTTTACAATATCTTTCCATTTATCAGTCTTCAAAATTCTCTCAGGGGAATATTCAGCAAGCTCAAGTATATGAGGGTCAAGCATTCTATTTGCGAATAAGCTAACATAAGTTGCACCTGCATTTGCAGCTTCCAAGGCCTGGTATGGAGTAATGCAAGCAGTAACATTTGTTTTTATCCCATCTTTAGATAATATTTCTGTAGCCCTCAAACCTCCATAACAAATAGGGATTTTTACAATAACATTATCTCCCCAAGAAGCAAGCTCTCGCGCTTGCGCAAGCAAAAGATTTCCAATGTCCCGAGGGTTTTGGTGCACATAGGTCATATTCCTCCTTCCAAAATCAGTTTCTAAACTAACTGGAATATCCGGGTAAGCAGATAGGATTCTCTTGCACGCCTCTTTAAATCCCAAAGATAAATCTCCAGTAGATTCAATTATCTTCGGATTAGTAGTTATCCCATCATTAACTCCTCTAGCAAAACAATATTTTATTTCATCAAGGCTTGCAGTATCTGCAAAAAGTTTTATCATTTTATAGATTTCCCCCATTATATCCAATCTCCTTGATTGCATTACCTTGCTGAGGAGTTGGATAGAGGGAGGGCTCGTTAGAGGGAACAACATAATTATGGAAAACCTCTGTATTTAATTTACCAGTAGAATTATTCTTTGAACAATATTCTTCTATTAATTCTTTAAGCCTAAATACAATTAAATGCTGCAGAACGCCATGAAATCCTTCAACGTGAGGTGTAGAATCTTTTGGGACGACAATACAAACGTCACACATTTCTTTCATCTTACCCCCATCAAAACCTGCAAGACCTACTATTTTAGCGCCTTTCTTTTTTGCAAAATCCATTGCCTGCACTATATTTCCAGACCATCCTGATCCTCCATGAACCGATATTAAGAGTATAACATCTCCCTCGTCTAATAAAGTATTAAGCAATCCAACATAGGTTCTATCCCATCCAGAGTCATTTATCCAAGCAGTCAGTGCCGCAGCATTATCCGTTAAACAGATAGATCGAAAGCCTTTAACTTCCCTAACATCTTTCATTGAGCTATCATTTGCAACTGTTTTTAGCAAGTCTCCTGCAAAGTGAGAAGCCGTAGAGGCGGATCCTCCGTTTCCTATTGTAATAACCTTGCTCTTTCTTTTCCAAGCTTCAAACAATAGGTCAATAAATCTGGAGATATCCTCTCTGTTAATCTCTCGGACTATCTCATTGGTTTCTTCCAAATACTTATCAATGAAATTTTTATTCTCCATATTAATTATGATATACTAGTTTGCACCCGTCTCTATCGAATCTAAAGGGTAATTCTTTTAGCCCTTCTTGAGCCAAGGCTTCCCTTAACTTTTTCTTATTATTTTCGCAATAAAATAATAAAAATCCTCCCCCTCCAGCACCAACTATTTTTCCGCCAAGGGCTCCATTCTTTAGGGCAGTATCATAATACTTGTCTATTTCAGATGTAGACATTTTGCTGCTAAATCTTTTTTTTGTTTCCCAGTGTACATTTAGCCATTTCCCAAATTTAGCAAGATCTCCTTTTTCAAGACTGCACTTTATCTCTTTGCCAATGTCTTTTATGACATGCATCTGCCCCATTTTATCCTTATCCGATTCAAGATTTCTCTTTTGATCAGATATGACCTCTTTTGCAGAATGGGTCAAACCTGTGCTAAATAATAAACAATTATTTTCTAGCTCTTCAAAAGTAGAATAAGGTATGTCAATTGGGCTTGAGATAACACTTCCTGCATTGTCAATTTCAAGGTTAAGTAGGCCCCCAAAAGCCGAAGCATATGGATCTTGCTTTCCTACAGGCTCTTTTAGAACTTCCATTTCAATATGTGCTGCTTCTTCAGCCAGTTTCTTGGAAGAAACATCTTCTCTTCTGTAGCAATGCAGGGCTTTAAGCAGCGCAACTAAGTAAACACTGGAAGAGCCTAAGCCTGTTTCAGCAGGCACATCAGCAATAGATGTAATTTCGACAGGATCAGTGATATTCAGGTATTCCAAAGCAGCTTTTATTCTACTATGCTGAATATCTTCCACTTTCCTTACAACCTCTGTTTTAGAATATCTTAGTAAAAACTCATCGTAAAAATCTCTTTTCTTTAGAATTATGTATATATATTTATCAATAGCAGCGGTTGTTAGTAGCCCTCCAAACTTAGAAGAATAAAACGGAAGATCTGTGCCCCCTCCACCTATAGAAAGCCTCAATGGCGCCCTCGTAACTATCATTTTATTTACATACCTTTTCCATTTATAAAGTTTGTGCCGAAATATTTATAAACGGAGCATATCCAAAGAATGACAAAAAATATAATGGTTTGTTGTAGAATTTTTCCTTAGCAGATTAATTGTTAGAAACGGGGGATTCGGTCTTATGTCCTTATCCAACACACCCATAATCTAGTTGCATTAAATTTAAAAGCACCTTATTTCATTTCTTAATGGGAATTTAAAGATGTTACAAAGAGAAATTAAAGGGATAATAATATATCCGCCAAATCAGTTGATGGACATAGAGACTCCAAGACCAGACGGCTCTTTAGGGCCCCTGTATCTTGCAGCCGCCCTTGAAAAGAGAGGGGTGGCGACAGATATTCTTGACGCGACTGTCGGAGGACCAAATCATACATTAGAGCAGACTTTTTATAGGACGGAAAAGCAGGAAAATGGCTTAATAAGGATTGGCATGGGCTTCGAAGAAATCGCGCATTATGTTGCGCAGGGAGGTTATGATTTTGTAGGCATTAGTTCAAATTTCACGCCACAGACTAATATGGCTATACAAACCGCCAAGGCTATCAAGGGCTCAAATAATAGTCTTCCAGTATTTTTAGGAGGTGTAAATGGACGAGCATTAAAGGATAAGTTTTTAGCAAGCGGGTATTTTGATGGTATATGTTTAAGTGAAGGGGAGGTAATTTTCCCAATGATGGTTGAAAGTCATTTCCAAAACAGATCATTAGAAGGGGTTCCAGGGGTAGCTTATGAGATGGGGGGAAAGATAAGAACTAACCCTGTCAAATCTTCTAGCCTCATTACATCATTAGATGACTTGGCCATGCCAACTTGGGATAAATTGCCTACCGATAAATATGCAATGATAGATTCTCCTCATGGTGTAATGGCAAATGAAAAAAGGAGAGGAAATAGGTATGCGCCAATTATGACTTCCAGAGGTTGCCCTTACCATTGCGCTTATTGTCACATTTCTACTGAGAAGAGTAAAGATTCAACAACAGGCGGAATTGGAGTCCTAAGGGCTCATTCTTTGGATAGAGTTCTTCAGGAGATGGATAAATTAAAGTCCCTCGGTGTGGAGAGATTATTTTTTGAGGACGATAGTTTGCTCCCCCATAAGGCAAGAACAAAAGAAATATTCAGGCTTACAAAAGGCAACGGTTTTACAATAGCAAATGTAAATGGGGTAAATCTTATTCATCTCTATAATAAAAATGATACCCGTCCAGATGGAACTTGGGAGATTGACTTTGATTATTTAAATATATTGAAGGAAGCAGGATTTGACCAGATAGTCTTCCCTGCAGAATCAGGCAATGAAAGGATAATAAATAAATATGCGTCTGGAAAAGTCATCCCTGGAAAGATGGATTTACCTTATTTAATGAGTGCAATGACTGATCGGGGAATAGCGGCACCAGTTAATATGATGATAGGATTCCCTGACGAAGAAGAATCAGAGATACATCAAAGTATAGAGTTTGCTAAGAGGCTTAGAGATGCAGGTGCACCATATGTAACTTTCTTTATCCCAATTCCTTTTCCAGGCTCTAAATTATATACTATGGCAGTGAATGAGGGATATTTGCCCACAGATTTTGACCCCGACCATATGAACTGGAAAAGGCCAGTCATGCAGAATACCTCAGTCCATCCTGAGAGGTTGATTGAAATCAGAGACTCTGCTAATCAGCAAGTCAATACTGACAAGCATATAGCAGGCAGGCTTAAGCAAAGTATTGGGCATAGATGGCAATCAAATGAGATTAATGGGAATACTTTAAAAATATCCCCTTCTTTGTTTATAAATGCATAAGGGCACTCTTAAGGAAAGGGCAATAAAAAACTCATTTTGGTCAGCAACATCTTCCATTATAAACCGAATAGGCGCTCTTTTATTTACAATAATACTGGCAAGATTTCTTATGCCTGAGAATTATGGCATCTATTCTATAGTTTTTTCCATAATCATGATATTCTACACCTTTGCAGATCTCGGTATAAATCCCGCGCTTACAAAATACATTGCAGCCTCTTTATCTAAGAACAAAAGAGCAGTTTCAGGGTATTATCATTATCTGTTGAGGATAAAATTTCTCCTGACTTTTTCAGTTTTCTTCCTTATCTTGATTTTGGCTTATCCTTTATCAGAGTATGTCTTTAAGGATTCAAGGCTGTTCTATCCTTTAATTGCAGGAGCATTTTATATGTTCGCCCTAACATTTGATTCATTTTACACATGGTTATTCTACGCAGTAGAAAAGGTCAATTATGTAAGCATAAAAGAGACTATCGCGCAAACACTCCGAATATTTTTACCAATAGCCGCATTTCTAACTCTAGCAGAAGCCTATCATATTGTAAGTGTGTTCATTATTTTAATCTTAATTTACGGTTTGTTAGTAGTATTCAGCCTGTTTTATCTAAGAAAATTGATTCCCGCCATGTTTTCTAAACCTTTAAACAGGTTAAATAAGGTAAAAATAAATAAATTTATAGGCTATCTTGCGCTTGCAAATATAGCAACAGCTCTTTTCTCTTATATAGATGCAGTAATCCTGGGTTTTTTCCTGCAACCCGAGTTTGTAGGTTATTACAGGGCTTCTTTGTCTATCACAACAGGCATAGCGGGATTGGCTTATTCACAGTCAATAGTCTTTCTACCTCTTTTTGCAAAACTCAAGACAAGGAAGAGAGGAGATTTATTTAATAAGGCCGCAAGGTACCTCGCCCTTTTCTCCATACCTCTTTCTTTCGGTCTGATTGTTCTTGGTAGGTATTTCATAAAGATGCTTTATGGGGAGGCCTATATTCCTGCCAGCTGGTCCCTTTATTTCCTGGCATTATTAATTTTCCCGGCAGCGATGGTTTATATTATAATCGCTTTGTTCTCTGCAGCAGGAAAGCCAAAGGCACTTGCAAAAATAGTTTCAGTCACTTGTATTTTAAGTATAATCCTTAACCTAGTATTAATAAAGTCCTTCTCAATTATATCTCCTACTTTTGGAACAGTCGGCGCAGCAATAGCAACTCTTCTAAGTTGGACATTTTATCTCTTTATAGGTCTAAGGGCAACCCAGAGAGAGTTTTCTTTTTCAGTAAATTACAGGCCGTTATTTAAGGCTTTATTTGCAGGCATATTAATGGCTGGAGTAATTTTACTTGCACTCCACTATATACAAGACGTGACTATTTTTATTGGCGCAGGATTGATAATTTTCGGAGCTTCGATATACTTTATCTTGCTATTCATGCTAAAGGAAATTAAAAAAGAAGACCTTCAAATTCTAAGGGAAGTTATTAGGAGAAAAATAAAATGATTTCCAGTATTAATGAATCCAGAAAGAAAATCCTTAGAAAAGCAATATTCAATGAAATAAATGACCTAAACCCTAAGAAAATATTAGATAATGGCTGCGGCATAAACGGCAGTTTCGATTATAGAGAGTTCAAGAATAGAATTTCGGCCTGCGATACTCTGGCTGATGAAATTAACAGAAAAGGGGGCCCTTCTGGAACAGGAATAAAGGTGAAAAAAGCCACTTCTGAGGGGCTGCCTTATAAGAATAAATCTTTTGACTGCGTGGTGTTTGCAGGAGTAATCCAGTAATCTTGTTGGTATCATAACTTAATCCAAGAGAGTTATTTATGAAATGTTTTAAATTTCCTAAGCTGAAACTTATTTTATTTTCATCCATCTGCAACTATTACATATACTTTTTTGCCGATGAATTCCTTTGGGAAATCTATTCTCCCGCTTGTTCCAAAGGGCTTAACCTCTCTTTCAAGAAAACATTTTATACCTTTTAGGGTAAGGCTTGTTTTCTCTATAACCTTCACCTTTTTCATACCTATCTATTAGATAGGTTATGTATTTAAACTTTGTGGAGTAATTTTATAGTTTGAACACTCATGCGGAGATACTGTATTGGTTTATATAAGTCTAATAAGTCTGACTGACCTCCTTAGCGAGAGATATATATTTTTTAATATTATTTTTTCTATCAAAATATTTATTGCTTGTAGCCAAAGAGTTTTTCATACTCTTAATTCTAAGGAGATTCTTTAGAGCAGACTCTAGATTTCTAAAATTTTTTATAACTTTTCCACACCTTTCTTTATTTATTACATCTGAAAGACCAGTTTCCGAGGTGGTTATAATCGCGCATCCACTGGCCATGCCCTCTATAGCACTTAAAGGCATATCTGGACACCCTTTAGAATATAAGAGAGGCATTATCTTAGCCTTGGACATTATTTCTGCAAGTTCCTTTTCATCAAGAATCTTATTGATAAGTTCCGTATTTCTTACGCCTGAATTTTTGAAATAATCATAAGATTCTTGGCTTCTGAATATCACCTTCGACTTGAACTTCCCAGTTTTTAAAATCTCAATGATTTTTTCCATCCTTCTCTCTTTGAAATCTTGAACTTTGTAGGGAACACTAGGAATGAGAAGGTCATATTTTTTTCTAGAAGGCTTAAATATTGAGGTATCTGTCCAGGGATAAATAGTATACAGGCTCTTATTGGAAAATTTCTTTTTTATGTTGGAGTACATCTTTTCACTCTGGCAAATTATTTTATCGCAATAAATGAGAGAGTCATATTTTTTATCGTAACCTGAAATTACGGTAAAAATAAGAGAATATCCTATTTTTTTTAGGAAATAAAAGAGATATGAATGATATCTTCGATCCGCAGTCCAAAAACAAAATATTTTCTTATATCTTATCCGCAATAAGAGCAGTATTATTGGGAGTAAAATAGCCTGAACAATCTTTCTTATTTTATTAATTGTGGTAATTCTTGGAATAATAACTGTATTTTCTTCCTTGCGGAATTCTTTCCTATTCATTATTGAAACAATTTTATATTTTATCTTTTCCTTCTCAAATTCAGTTCTAAGATCTCGGACTAATTTTGCAGCCATTTCACTTTGCTTCCCATGCAAATCAGTTCCAAGGAATATTACTTTCTGCATTTTATAAATAAGTTGTTTGAAAACAAAGAAGTATGCCTTAACTTCATCTCAATATTAAAGATAAGGTCTTCTAACGAATTGAACAGTATTTTATTTATTAAATGCAAGGGAAGTACAAAAAAATGATCTAAGTAAAGAATTTCTTTATCTCTGAAACCTGCTGATGAAATCAATTCCCCCATATCTTTTCGGTTATACTGATACGTATACGTGCTTCCCCACCTAGTTATTTTTCTCAATAATCTCCTAATAGGAGATTTATTTTCCAGATTAAAAATCACTTCGCCTTCTTTTTTTAGGATTCTATTAACATTCTTTAAAGAAACCTCTGCTTTTTCTTTATCAAAATGGCTGATTACTCTTATTGTGATTACTTTATCATATTTATCCTCCAATCTTAGGTCTAATATATTTCCAGTTACAAATTTAGATTTAGGTAAGATCCTTTTTGTCTTCTTTAACATCTCTTTACTTATATCAAGACCAGTAAAACTTCCCTTACTAGAAAGCATCTTTGAGAAAAATCCAGTTCCCACCCCTATCTCTAATATATTTTGTTTCTTAGGCTTTCCAGTTAGCATATCTACATAAGTGTATTCCAACCTTCTTGTTACCTTGCCCTTTAATCCCCCAAGCCTCTGACAATCATAAGAATTAACAACCTCTTTATTCCTATAGTATTCTCCAAAATTATCGCCCATTTCTAAGGGGAGAGGTTAAGTTTTATAAAGCTTTTTACCTCTTCTTTTATATGGATGCCCTATTCTCTATAGATGTAGAGCCTGATCTTCACAATACTAGCTTCAAGGGAGTCGTAAAAGGTATGCCTCGATTGGCAAAGATTTTGGCTAGATATAATATAAAAGCCACATTTTTTACAACTTGCGATTGTATTGAAAAATATCCGGCTATATTCAAGAAACTTATAAAAGAAGGACATGAGATTGCATTACATGGCTATAGGCACGAAAGATTCGATACACTTTCCAAAAAAGAAAAAGAAAACAGGATAATAAAGTCTCTGGCATGTTTTAAAAAATATTTAAATTCAAAACCTTTAGGATTTAGAGCCCCTCAGCATAGTTTAGATGAGGATACGATTAATCTATTAAATAAGAGCAATTTTAAGTACGATGCTTCTAGGACTCCAGGTAATGCAATGTTGCTAAGGCATCTTCTAAAGAAAAATAATTCAAAGAAAGATATTTTAAAGAATTTCTTCTCTTGCTTTAAACCCTGTAAGATTTCTCAGAATATGCTTGAAATACCCCGTGCATCTTTTTTGATATCCACCGGAGGATTTGAATTAAAGATATATCCGAAAGGATATTATAAGTTATTTCTTCCTTTCTATAGATTATTAGATATTCCTCTTGTTTTTGTTATGCATTCTTGGGATATGATTAATATTCCTCAAAGTAAGACAAGTAGAATCTGTTCACCTGAAAAGTTTGAATCCAAATTGGAGGATTACTTAGCATATACTTCAAAACAGTTAAAATATAAGAGGATGGTGGATCTATATAATGAAAAGAAAGATAAAAATACTTGAAATGGTGAACTTCTCAGCAGGGATATGCGGAGTCTGGACTAGAGTCAAAGAGGAATCTATAAGGCTTGTAAGAAAAGGTTACGATGTACGTGTTTTTTCTTCTAATTTTATAAAAGGAAGCGATAAACTGGCAAGTTTAGAAGAGCAAACTGAAGGATTGAAGATAACTCGATTTCCTGCAACAAAGCTTGGCGGGGAGAGTTATATGTATTGGAAAGGCGGAGAGAGAAAAGTTCTAAAGGCTCTAGAAAGTTTTAAGCCTGATCTGATAATCTCTCATAGTTATCGCCATACGCATTCAGTAATAGCTTCTAAAATTGCAAAGAAATTAGGAATAAAATCTTTCTTAGTCACTCACGCCCCTTTTGCAAATACCTCTAGGACGTCTTTATCTCGATGGTATATTCAATTATTTCATGACCCTTTTATTGGAAAATCAACTCTAAAGAGATTTGATAAGATAATAGCCATCACTAAGTGGGAATTGCCTTACCTCAGTAAGCTAGGAGTTCCAAAAGATAAAATAGTTTACATTCCTAATGGGATTCCAGAAGAGTTTTTCTCTCAAAAGTCTGCAAGAGAGGAGAATAAGATATTGTTCTTAGGAAGAATATCTCCTATAAAGAATCTGGAAGTCTTGATTGAGGCAATTTCATTGATTAAAGATAAGAAAATTGAATTGGAAATAGTAGGGCCTGCTGAAGAAGATTATCTCAAAAAGCTGAAAAACTTAATTTCAGAACTGAAATTAACTAATCGGATAAAGTTTACAGGCCCAGTGTTTAATCTAAAGGAGAAGATTGCGAAAATTGACTCCTCAAAAATATTTATCTTGCCCTCAAAAAGGGAGGCCATGCCGCAGGCATTAATTGAATCTATGGCTCGGCGAAAGATAGTTATTGCAAGCAGCAATCCCGGAGCATTGGACTTAATAAGTAATGGTAAAAACGGTTTTATATTCGAAAACGGAAACATTCAAGACTTAGCAGAAAAAATAGATTTTGCCTTAAGCAAATCTCATAATGATATAAAGAAGAAAGCCCTTGAGTCAGTAAAACAATTCTCCTGGAATAAAGTGATTGATAAACTTGATAGTATTATAAAAAAGGAAGTTAGATTTTCTTAGAACTTCTCATCTTTGCCCATACTTCGTCTTATCCTCAACATTGGCCCAATAAAACCCTTCCTGCCTTAATTTGCAAGCTAAACAATATCCGCAATGCTTTTCATTCCCCTCTCCAGAATAGCAACTGAATGTATTTTCAAGTTTAACTTTCATCTCCTTTCCGAGTAGAACAATGTCCTCTTTATCTTTGTTGATTAAAGGAGCTATAATCCTAAAATCTTTTTTGCAAGCTATCCTGCTAACATCATTAAATTTATCTAAAAAGCTTTGACTTGCATCAGGAAATCCTTCTTTCCCCTCATCTTTAAAACCGACAAATATATCGTAAACTTCTTTCTTCTGGTCATATAAGGATTCTGCAAGACTCAGAGCATAGCTTAGAAATATTATATTCCTGCAGGGTACATACCATTTATCGCTTTCTTTTTTAGTGTCTTTCAAGTCTCTCCTGGATATTCTTGCAGTAGCTCCTTCCTTATTAATCAGGGAATTTGAGATATTTTTTATCTCACTAATTTTTATCTCTTTAAACTCTGCATTGAGGCATCTTGCAAAATATCCGGCAGATTTCCTTTCTTGTTTAACTGTCCTTTGCCCATAATCAAAAAAGAGTAAAATTAGTTTTCTATATTTGAGCTTATTTTTTAGGTAATATGCAGTAACTGCGCTATCTAAACCCCCAGAGCACAATAATATTGCCTTTTTCATTCTCTCTAGAAACCAACAAACTTTATAAATTTGTTTTGGCAGTTCCAGGAATGAAGAAAAAAGCCAAAGACCTAAAAAAAGGGGAATCAATTACGATTGGAGGGAATAAAGCAGTCATAGAAGAAATTGAAATTTCAGACATTGGAAAGCAAGGAACAAAAAAAGTAAGATTAGTGGCAAAAACAAATGCTGGAGAGAAGATCACCCTCATACGTCCAGAAGATTATCCTTTTGAGACCTAATCATGATAGATATAATTATAGCATCTTTTAAAGAACCGAATTCAACGCTCAAAGCAGCAGAGGTCTTTCTTAAATGTAAAAGAAAGGATCTCAGAGTTACTGTGGTGGATCCTTTCCCTGAAGTTGAAAAATTTCTAAAGAAAAAAATTAAGGACAAGCGATTTAAATTTTTCTTGGACCCTGGAGAGGGAAAATCATACGCTCTCAATCTTTTGTTCCAAGAATATGCCTCTAGTAATAAAGATGATTTGTTCATCCTCACAGATGGGGACGTATATGCTTCAGATAAAGCTCTCGATGAGATTGTCAAATCTTTCAATGAAAGTAAAATTGGATGCGTTACAGGAAAACCCGTGCCCTTAGATAACAGGAATACAAAATATGGATATTGGGCGCATTTATTCTTCTCAGGGATTGATAGGGCAAGAAAAGAATTATCGCAAAACAAGCAGTTCTTTGAGTGTTCAGGGTATTTATTTGCAATCCGCAAGGGCGTGATTCTAGATTTCCCTCTTGAGACAAGCGAAGACAGCATCATACCTTATCTATTTTGGAAAAAAGGATATAAAATAAAATACGCCCCTAAATCAGAAGTATATGTTAAGAATCCAACTAACTGGAAAGATTGGTTAGCCCAAAAAGTAAGAAATGTCAAGGCCCACGAAAATCTTAACAAAATTGCCCCAAATATGCCGAGAACAAAGTCTTTCATCAATGAAATCCGCTGGGGCGCTTTATTTGCTTTAAGGCATCCTCAAACTCTTAAGGAATTCTGGTGGACAATTGAGGCTTTCATTGCTAGATTTTATTTGTATCTCAGGGCTTTCAAGGAATTAAAAAAGAAAAGAAGCTATGCAGATGGCTGGCGTGGTGAAGCCACTACAGATAGCACAAAGATTTTAGATTAATTCCCCTCTAGTTCTCTTATAATTGAGAAAGTCTCTTTTGCTTGCTTTTTATTATCTACACCAATAGATATTGAATTTACCTGAGGAATATTATTGATTTTTTTAATAGCCCCTGCAATATTAAACCTGCCTCTGCCAGAAAAGATTTTATATGCTGTTAGAGGCTTTTTTAAGTTTTTTAATTTGCTCACGTCTTGTTCTTTGTCAAATCTTATCCAATATTCACCTATATCAATTTTTGATAAACTGATTTTTTCTGCAGCATTAGCTCCCGCCTCGCAAATAGCAATAGGGACTAAACCTGCTTTTCTGCATAACTCTGCTTCTAATCTTAGAATGTCATCTCTTCCAAGATATGCAAGAGAGTTATCTCCTATATTGCCAACAAGGCAAAAATCACAAAATTGTCTGAAAATCTCAAGTTTCATCAAATATTCTTTAATATCGAGACGGATGAGCCTAGACTCATTTGGGCTGAATGAATTAGCCTCTAGCTTCTTCTTGTATTTAGCATCCCAAAGAGACTCGTTTTCGATATAATAGTGCGACTTCCAATGAGGATTCGCAATACAAACTATATCTCTTTTCTTTTCCTTAAATTCTGCAAGAACTTTGATCAGTGTGCCTTGAGGAGACATGCTGAATCCCCTTACACCTTGTTTATACGCTTCCAAAAGAGCCCCTTTATAAGACTGCGCTCTTTCATCTTCAGAATTAAATTTCCCTTTCTCCCACCAACCTGTAAAATTATCCTCTCCCATTATAATCGTGGGATATTTTTTATCTTCTATGATAATGAAAGGAAAAACTTTCTCACCCATCAGATTTATTGCATAGGGCTATAAATAAATTTAACTAAATGAGTAATCAAGCAGGACATTCCCCCTTAGTCCAATAATCTACTTCCTCGTCCATGCATGCAAAGCAATTACTGCTATAGGTCTGAGCGCAAGGATACTTTATGCACTGGATGCTTTGATTAAACCATCCGCAAACCGGATCGTATTGTTCTGTGCAAAAATTAGCCGTTCTGCTTTGTTCAGAACAAAAGTTCTTTATTTCAGTCTGATTTGGAATTGGGATATTTTTCCCATTATTATCACTGTTGTATCCGTTGGAGGCTCGTATCATCGGCCATAAAAGCAGACCTATAGCTACAAGCACAAGGAGTGAAATCATAATTATCCCAGAGATTAAAAGAGAGTTTACTTTACTTTCAACCATTTTTATAATTAAGCTCGTAAGTTTATATATTCTATACAGCGGAATTAATCTGACTTATTAGAGATTTTTAAGATTTCCTTTATCTTACTTTCCAGCTCCTCAAAAGAGGAAACAATAGGCATACTGGCTATCAATATAGAACTTAAATATTCAAAACCTTCTTCAGGACTCTCGTCTGTCTTAAGACCGATTGCAGGTATTCCTTTAGCATAGGCATATCCAAGTTCCCATGCGGTGCCTGCGCCTACATGCAAACCATCAAGAGAGGCTATCACCAGTTTGACCTCTTTGAAACCATTAGTAATATCTGCATTGAATATTCTAGAGGCATCTTTTATTCCCTCTGCAAATCCAGCATCTCTGTGCGGTAAAAAAGTCTCAAGACCAAGTTTCTTGCATAAAGCATCAATCTTTTCAAGCACCTCTTTCTCATTCTCAGTCCATATCTTTCCGGCTATGTAGACTTTCATGGAAATAAGTCACAGAGAAAGGTTTTAAGTATTGTGAGACAATCAGAAGATGCGCATTTCCTTTAGAAAAGAATAAAGAATCCCAATCACAGCAAGCTGCAGGGTATTCTTTAAGCCTCAAACTGAAGGAAACCGTAGCAAGCTACGGGAGTATGAAACTCAGTTTGAGCAATCAACATGATTGTCAGTGATAGAAAGATTTAAATAGCATATAATATATTTTAGTATTATATGGTTAGGATATTAACCGCGCGTGAGAAAGAAATAATTGGTAAGAAGGTGAAGGGACTTAGTCTCACACAGAATGAGTCAAACATTTTGAGCAAATCTATAAGACCTAAATTAGAGGAAATAAAGAAAATAGATGCTGATACCCTATTGGACAGGCTAGAGTATAATCAAAAGGGCAGATCCACCGAAGAAAAAATAAATAAATTGATTTTGGATAACATGAAAGAAGTAAGGGCATTAGTGATGTATGGTTCTGCAATTCAGACAAATTATAAAAGATACAACGACATAGACTTACTGATTATAACTAAAAAGAAAATATGGGATAAGCTTGGTGACAAATACGACCTTATAATAAAGTTAACCAATATAGCTAAAAATGAAGGCCTAAACCTAGATATCCAGATTGTTGACAACGACTCATTTAATTACCAATATCCCCATAATCCTTCTCTTATTTATCAACTTAAAGACTCTAAAATTATTTATGGAAAAATAAATATTCCTTCAAAAACAGAGATATTGAAACTTGATTTGCAAATGAAACTAGACTGGAGCTACATAGATGATGAAGAATCAAAAGGTAGTGAAATATACAACTCTGTAAGAAACGTCATTCTTGTCAGAATGTTATTAAATAAAATAGTAAACAATGAATTATTGAGAGATAATGTATATAAAGAGATTGGCAAATACATTATCCTGAAATTAAAGAGGGATATTGCTTCAAAGCAAGAAAAAAGGCTGGTACTAGAATATATAAGGGATACTCTAGAAAAGACAGAACAGGAAATAAGAGGGGCAAAATGGGAAAAAATAGTGTTATAAAAACATTAGGAAAGAGGATAGGAAATGTTGTTTTGCACAGGCTATTAATTGAATACACTACGCGTCCAGAATCAATACATCATTTGCAAAGTGAAGAGAAGACTTATAGAGATCAGGCTGTAATAGATTCTAGAGAATACAATTGGAATGAAGGTGATAAAGAACTGCTTAAAGAAAAAGCTATAGAATTTATAAATAGCATTGGCACAAAAAAATACCCTGATTTGAATTTTCCATCAGATGAAATCGAGCGATTTATAGAAGAAGAAATAATAAGCCTGAAGTTGTGAAAGCCCCACTTCAGTGGACATATGGGCAATTCTGTTGATTAGTATTCTTTTTTAAGAATTGTCCAGATAGAGAATTCTGAACAATACTATACAAATTATCAGAATTCTCTATATTTGGAGACTATGTCGTGACATTTGTTGGAATAGGCCTCATTTCACGAATTCTACATTACGGGAAATTCTGTTGGTTTTATCATATTTAGTACAGAATTTGCCGTATGTCAGATAAATCTGCTTTTTTTACAACTTCAATCATTATAGTATCATTCTACTTTAGATTTCTCTGATTTATAATCTCACTTGGGACTATAACTGCGATAGAATTTCCCCAGCGTTTCAATTTCACTTCTACTGCCAGGTATATACATTAGTATCACTAATATATCAACTTTATCTCTCCCAGCAGACTTAAAAATCTTCTCTTCCTGCCAACTATATGAAGAAAATATGCATAATAAAGCTTGGAGCTTTAGGGGATGTAATTAGGACCCTCCCTGTAGCCCAGGCCATAAAGAAAAAGTATCCCGATGCAGAAATAGACTGGATAACAAGGAAAGAGTCAGAAGGTTTAGTGCGAGGCTCACAATATGTGGATAATGTTTATACAATCCCTTTTAATCCTCAAGAGGCGTATGATGTTCTTTATAATTTCGACCTTGAGGAAGAGGCAACTTCTCTTGCTTCCAGTATCACCGCAAAGGAAAAAAAAGGATTTTATTCTCAAGATGGATTTCCCATGGCCTTTAATTCAGGGGCAGAATATTACCTTAATACTCTCTTTGATGATGAACTCAAGAAGAAAAATAGAAAGACTTATCAGCAAATGATGTTTGAGGCAGCAGATTTAGACTATAAAAAAGAGCATTTTGGGATTGTCTTAGGCAAAGAAGATAGGGAATATGCTCAGAACTTCCTGGACAGAAATCTTCTGCAGGATGATAGGATAGTCGGGATTCATCTTGGAGCATCTTCAAGATGGCCTTCAAAATCATGGCATCCAGAAAACGTAAAGGAATTTATAAGGAAAGCGAATGAAAAAGACCGCCTTATCCTGCTCTTTGGAGGCCCGAATGAAATTGAGAAACACGCACAACTCATTAAGGAATTGTCTGCAGAAGGTATAAATGTTTACCGCAATAATCCTCATAACTCCACAAAGGAATTTGCATCTTTAGTTGATTTATGCGATGTTATTGTATGTTCGGATAGTTTTGCCTTGCATGTAGCTTTAGCTTTAAAAAAGCCTTCAATAGGCTTGTTTTTTGTTACAAGCCCTCACGAGATAGAAGATTACGGTTTATTAAAGAAAGTAGTTTCCCCAAGACTAGAGGAATTCTTTCCAGAAAAGAGCGATGAGTATGATGAAAACTTGACTAAAAGTATAGCTCCAGAGGAAGTTCTAGCTTTAGTCGAAGAAATACTTTCTGATAAGGATTAACATGATTTCTATAATAATAACAAGCTTCAAAGAAGAAAAAACAATTGGTAGGGCAATAGGCTCCTTTCTCTCTCAGATAGATTCTCAAGAAAAAATAGAGGTAATAATAACTGCTCCAGACGATAAGACTCTCAAGGCTGCTTCAAGGTATGGAAAAAGAGTAACTTTGTTGAGGGATGGGGGAAAAGGCAAGCCTTCTGCCTTAAATTTGGCAATTAGAAGGGCAAAAGGAGAAATATTAATTCTTAGCGATGGAGACGTATATGTTTCCCATAATGCAATAAAAGAATTGGTTAAGGAATTTAAAGATAAACAAGTCGGAGGCGTGTCTGCCAGAGTAGTTTCTGCAAATTCCAAGGATAAGATGTTTGGCTATTGGGCGCACCTTTCAACACAAGGGTTTCATAACCTACGGATAAGGCAATCTAGGGCTGGAAAGAATATCGATTGCTCGGGATATTGCTATGCAGTTAGAAAAAAGTTATTAAGTAGAATTCCAGCAGATATATTAGCAGATGACGCATATATATCAAGATTAATTAATCATAAGGGATATAGGACAGTCTATCAACCTCTAGCACAGGTATATGTAAAATATCCGGTTAATTTAAGGGATTGGATTAAACAAAAGAAAAGAACAACTGCTAAATTTTACCAGCTTAATAAGTACTTTAAAGTTTCAAAGACTCGTTCCCTAGGAGGAGAAGTTCTCTCAGGGCTAAATACAATCTTCATGACACACTCTTTGAGAGAAATTGCATGGTTTGTCTTTCTAGCGATGATGAGAGCATACATCTGGTTTAGGGTATTCTTTGATTATCGTCTTTGGAAGAGAGATTTCAAGAATACTTGGCAAAGGGTCGAAAGTACGAAATGATAACAAATAAAAAGCCTCAAATGCATTTAGCACCATGTCTCAGGAAACTGATAAAAAAGTAGAAGAAAAAAAGAAGAAAATAAAGGCCTGGCTCAGCAACCCCTACAATATAGCACTTATAGTTCTAATTATCTTGGCATTCTCTATAAGATTATACTATTTTAACATTACAAAGTTCCAGCCGGTTTGGTGGGATGAAGCAGAGTATATGATAAAAGCAAATAGCCTTGCTTTTGGCACTCCTGAAACCGGGTGGTGGGGAGAAGGAAGACCTGTATTATTTCCATTTTTAGCATCTCTTTTATTTAAGGCAGGATTAGGAGAAGTTTTTATAAGGTTCTTCTGGGTCCTGCTTTCAACAGCAAATATTCTATTGATTTATCTAATTGGAAAAAAGCTTGTAAATGAAAGAGTTGGCTTGTTTGCAGCCCTGATTATGTCCTTTTCATATATTGATTTGTTTTATACCTCGAGGCTTTTAGTTGATATGCCTCAGATGTTCTTCATTCTTTTGGCTACTCTCTTTTTTCTCAAATCAGGCCCATTAGGACATGATGGGCAAAGCAGTAAGAAAGCAATATTCTACGTCTTGCCGATTCTATTTTTCGGAGCCTTAATAAGATTTACAGTGGGAGTTTTTATCATTGTCCTATTTATTTTTCTTCTTCTTATTTACGGTTTTAAGTTGTTTAAGAAGAGAGAATGGTATATCTCAGCATTATTTGGAATAGCAGTCTTTATTCCTTACATGATTTACTCCCAAATTAAATATGGGAATCTTTTCAAAGCTTTTTTAGTCTTCTTTGCATCTGAGAGGGGAGCTGATTTCAATCCTATTAGCGTATTAATGGGGTATATCAATTACCTTCCGAGATATACAACAATAATATTATTCCTTTTTTTCATTTTCGGATTAATCTTAGCAATATTTAATTTATTAATTAGGTACGATTTAATAAGAAAAGGGGATAAGATTTCAATTAATAATTTATTCATACTCTTATGGTTTGTTATTCCTCTTTTATATTTCGGACTAGCAGTAAATCACTTTGAAGATAGGTATCTTTTTATGGCCCTGCCCCCCATGTTTTTCTTGATTGGCATGGGGCTGGATAAAGCCAGGGAATGGCTGGCTAAATATAATAAGAACGTTGCAGTCGTGGTAATAGGGTTGATTCTAGCCTTCAGCCTTTATTCAATGTCCAATCACTCAAGCATTATAATTAAGAGCAAAATCACTTCCTATAAGGATCTGAAGGATACCGGGTTATGGATAAAAGAAAACTCCTCTCCAGATGAGGCGGTGGCCACAGGAGGGGTGCCGCAAATAACATATTACAGTCAAAGGGCATCTTATTCTATAGAACCTAACTTAGAAGACCAATTAAAGGCAATAGCGGGGAAAAATATAAGCTACATTGTGATTACTAATCTAGAAAAGACCCCTGCATGGATATTATCTTATATTCAGACTAATCAAACAATATTTGTTCCTGTTCATCAGTCTGTAACTGATTATGGAGGTGGACAGTCTTATGCAATTGTGATGAAAGTGAATTCCTCTTAAACAGGCCTTTTACCGATTATTGCAATAGTGGGGGAAAATAAAGGCACGTTCCAGAGTAAAATCGTTGTAAATCTCTTGAATATAAGGGGAACAGGAATATCATCAAATCCAAGACCTCTTATTTTGTAATTCCAGTCTTTTCTATTTGAGAAGAATCTTTTAAGTGAAGAAACGTTATATTTCAGTATATGGGTCTCATCTCCCTTAAAATGAGGGCTGAGAGGATTGGGCACGGTTATAATTATACAATCTTTAGTTACTCTTTCCAGTTCATCAACAATCTTGAGGGATGGGAAATGTTCTAGAACTTCTGAACACCATAAAGAATCAAATTCTTTCTCTTTAAAAGGAAGTCTATTCTTTATATCCTTACAAAGTAGCCGATCATAGCCTCTTCCCTTAGCTATATCTAGCAGACTCTGTTCAATATCTAATCCAGATAAGGTGGCGCATTTTAATTTTAAGTAAGGGCCATATTCTCCCGGACCACACCCAAAATCAAGTATCTTATCACTCTTATCCATATATTTCGAAATTAGTCTGGCTTTTCTCCATTCAGGCTTTTTATTTGCATAATCTTTAGGGCTATACATATTATTTGCATCAAAATATTATTTAAATATACTTCTAGTCTCTTTTAGTATCTTTCTTACAGCCCTCGTAACTTCCTCAACAGAGATTTCATTCATATATTTTGCCTGTTCGAGGGTTATGCTCTTCCTTCCATGGTAATAGGGTCTAACATTTTCAGGCCTCTTTGATAAAATAACCCTCTTATCTGTAAAAGGAGCAGTATTTTCCCACGAGGTGGGTCCAAATAAGCAGATAACCGGAGTATTAACAGCCGCGGCAATATGCCCCACGATAGTATCGCCAGATATAGTTGCCTTAGCTCTTTTTATTATTGCAGAGCTTTTCTTTACATCTGCGTTAAGAATGAAAATATCTTTATTTTCCTTTAATTCAGAAGTCTTAATAATCCCTTTGTTAAGAGGGATTTCCTCAGGCCCTCCTACAAGAATAATCTTTAGCCCTAATTGGGAAAGATTCTTGCATAAAATTGAGAAGTTCTCTTTTGGCCACCTCTTAAGATGAAAGTTTTTAGTAATTCCCGAACCTGCATGAATGACTGCGAATTTATCTATCTTGTTCTTCTTTAGGAAAGATGTTGCAAATTCAGAATCTTTCCTGCTAATATACAATAGGGTTTCGATTTTATTAGAAATCTTCTTCAAGCCGAACTCTTTAAGAACATTCAGATTATTTTCGACTACATGAATGTTAAAGTTTTCTTCTACAATTCTATTGAAGAAAAGTTTATTCAGTTTTGCTCTTTGAGTTTGATAGTCAAATCCAACTCTTTGCTTAGCCCCTATTAAGTACGATATAATTGAGTAATAATACCTGGCTTGAGGGTAAGTAGTAATTGAGATGTCATATTTCTCTCTTTTAAGCTTTGAGCATAATGCTAGAGATTTTATAATTCCCCCCTTTGCAAAATTAAAATAAATTATCTTATTAATGTAAGGAGTACCATTCAAAATATCTCTGGCTACAGCCTCTTGCATGACTAAATAATGAACTTCACTATTGGGGTAATTTAGTTTTATTTCCTTGGCTAAAGGGGTGCTCATAAGAACATCTCCCGCTCCCGAGAGGGAAATAAAAAGTATTTTCATTTATTATTTCATAAACCTATATTTAATTAAAGTCAAAATCGCCTTTACTCCATCTCTTCTCCTGAGCTTTTTGCCTTCTTTGATGCTTCTAGATTGAACCTTAACCGGGACTTCATCTATTCTTATACCTTTTCTTGCTATTTTAGCAGTAACCTCTGGCTCCCATTCAAATCGATTATTGTCAATCCTTATGCTGCGGATTATCTCTTTCTTAAAAGCCTTGTAACCGCATGGCTCGTCAGTTAATCGTGTGCCAAATAGTAAATTAGTTGCAAAAGTTATTAGATGTCCCCCTAGGTAAAACAAGAGGCTTCTGCCTTTATCCTTGTTGTAGGCATTTCTAGACCCATATACTACTTGAGACTTCCCTTTAATCAGAGGACTCACTATCTCTGGAATCTGAATAGGGTCTAATTCTAAGTCCGCATCCTGAATTATAATAATATCTCCAGAAGATTTCCCTATAGCAGTTCTAACAGCAGCACCCTTGCCCATGTTTTTAATATGTCTAAATTTCTTTATCCCCCCCATCTTGCTTATTTTATTCCAGCTATTATCTTTTGAGCCATCATCAACAACAATAATCTCTTTAGAAATAGACATCTTAAGGCTCTTGACTTTTTTTATTATAATGCCTACAGTCTTTGCCTCGTTATAAACCGGTATTATTATTGACAGTTTCATTCCTCTCAATAACAAATAGGTAGATTAAAAAGATTATTGTTACAAATTCTAATGCTAAAGCAATGTAAAATATCAGGTGTGCAATCTTATCCAGGAGAGAGCCTGCTGGAGAATTGACTTGATAATCTCCAAATATAGGCCCTATTCTTTCATCATATCCTATCGGGTACATAAACCAGTTATGAGTTGATTTCGCTATGGCCAATATACTCGGATTAATATTTAGATTTGTCTTATATACTCTATAAACGGGGTATTTTGGAGCCTCATTTAAGAAAGGTATATGGTGCTCATATTTATTGCGCGCACTTATTTCTTTCACTAGTCTTGAATTATTAGCAAACCAGAGGGTAATTTCTTCCATAGTCTGATTAAATTCAGGTTGGTCTTTTATCGTGCCCCATCCACAGTCATCAATGGCACACTCTACGAAATAAACATCTAATGGCGCAGGCTGGCCATATTTCTGACTTTCTTCCAGAGCCTTTGCGAAAAGACTGGCTTCAAGATAATTACGGTCATGGAACATCCAGGCTATAAATCCCCGGTAGATTCTGGCATCTACAACAACAAGGGAATCCGGCTCAATGCCTTGCATCTTATAACTTATCAGTTGACTCTCACCGCTTTTTGAATAAACATGGGCCTTTATGCCTTGCTGAGATGCGCCTAGCCAGATAAGGTTTATGATTAAAATAATTATGAAAAGATGCCTTAATCTAATCTTTGGGAGTTTGCTCTTTGTAGTATCATATACCTTTGTTAAAGAAAATGCTGCCAGGGGTATGAATAAGATGGGCACAAATACAAGGTGCTTTAACATTGGAATATTCGAGCCAATATAAACGAATGCAGGTATCAGAGTAATTAGAAAGAACGGCAGGTAGGCCTTATCTTTTCTTATAAAGCACATTACTAGGCCCATTAGTCCAAAGATAATTATAAAAGGGTCTTCTCGCGCCATGAGGATTAACTCAACTAGTACTCCCGGCAATTTAGAAAGCTTCGGGTAATCGCCTGTCCAATGCATCTGGTTCCCTAAAAAGAATCCGCTAATATCTGTGTATTTCTTGCCTTCTTCCCACCATCCTGCCCCCCACCCGTATAGCTCTCTGGCCTTATCCTCATTGATTCTGAAGAAATTGGAGAAAAGCAAGTCCATATAGCCCTTGTCCTTGTAAAGAAGATAATTATGGGTGAGAGTCGGTATGCAGAATATAAAAATTATAAAGCCATAAAGAACAATCTGATTTACTGAGAACTTCCCACCCTTCTTTCCTTTATACATTATGTAAATTAGGAATAAGAAATATGAAAAAGCGAAAAATAAAGCATAGACCTTTACTAATATTGCCAGCCCCATCAGCACTCCAGAGATAACTAGTTCTTTTTTCTCAAAGCTCTCAGTATATCTATAAAGGAACAGTCCTGAAAATATAACCATAAACATTACAGTTATATCCATTTCAGGCAGAGTCATCTTAATTAAAAATGGGGAGAAAGCAGTCAGAAAAGCAGCGACCAATGCTATTTTTTCTGATTTGAATATCTTCTTTACAAAGAGGAACATTAGGAAGATTAATAGGGTTCCAAACAAGGCAGTTGCAAATCTTGACCCAAAATTAGAAGCTCCTACAATATTGTAAAAAAACTGTTGCATGTAATACCAAGCTGAAGAGGATTGGTCCCATATAGCCATCAACCCTGTTTTGCTTATTCCAACAGGCCTAACAGCATGGTTAGCATCATCCGCATTCATGCTTAAGTTGTTAGCAGCTATTAGTCTCAATATGAAACCTGCAATAACCATTAAGATTACATAAAGCTTGGTTTTATTTTTAGAGAAGAATATTTCCAGAAAAGCATCCATTATTTTTTCTTTTTTTATCATCGAAATCTGTTAAAAATCTAAATCCGGATTACTATATAAACTTATTTCCTACCGAGCAATTTCCAAAGCCTGCTTGTAAGGGGCTTAATTATTCTTAGCAAATCTCTAAATGGGGAATTGAATATTCTTAATTGAATAATAGAGAAAAGCATTTGTATAGATGCCTTTTTTAGATTTAGTTTACTGTCTTTCTGGTCTTTCCAAACTGTGGGCCGTTCAATTATATAAAATCCTTTCTTTCTCAACTTAAATAATAAGTCTATATCAAATGACCATTGCGTTTCCCCCAGATCCTTTATTGTTTTATCCAGAGCTTCTCTTTTTATTATCTTAGCTCCGCATTGAGTGTCCCTATAAGGCATTAAGAACAGGGCTCTGACAATAAAATTGAATACTCTGGAGGCAATTATCCTGGAAAATGGCTGTTTAGGGTCAACTCTGGCTCCAGATATATATCTGCTTGCAATCATACCATCTGCTTCTCCAATATTCTCTATCAAGTCATAAAATGCTTCTGGAGAGGTCGCCATGTCAGCATCAACAAATCCTATTAAATCAGACCCCTTATTTAATGCTGTTTTGAAGCCTTCTATTATGGCATACCCTTTTCCCCCTTTTACAAGGTCCATGCATTCTATTCTTTTATCCTTCTTTTTTATAGACTGAACAATGTTCTTTGTGTTATCTGTAGTGCCGTTTATTACCACAATTATATTATAGTCAAATTTATTTTTCTTTAGTCTAGAATTAAAAAATCTGGAGTAAGCGTTTAGTGTGGAACCTATTCTTCCTTCTTCATTATATGCAGGCATTACTATTCCCACTTTCATCTTTTAATTAGAAAAAGAGAGTATAAAAACATAATCAAGTTCACGAATAAGAATCCATACACAAATTCTAGCAATGTTGAGTGGTACATTAGCCAGACTATGGCTTGCAAGGCAACAAAGAATAACAGGTAGAAGCTTTTGCTTGTTCTATTTATTGAGACCCTGTATAAAACTATGATATTCGATAGGGCAAGGAGAGTGTAAGATAAGCCTAAAAGAAACAGCAAGCCTGAGCCTTCAAGATACTGGCTGGAGCCAAGAGAGACTAAGAAGATTATTGTTTCTGGCAACAAAGCATACATTAATAGTATAGCTGCAGATATGCCCGCAACAAGAATAAGAGATTTCTTGAAGAGTTTTCTGGTATCCCTGCCCCTATCAAAGTCCTCCGAGGAAATTGGAAGCATAGCTTTCCCTATGGAGAAGCTGATAAATATTATTACTTTCCCAATCATTGAAACAAAAGCGTATTGTCCTGCAATCTCAGGAGAAAAGAAGGCCCTTGCAAAAAGAATATCTAGGCTGTACATCAATACTATTGAGGTCACTGCTATAAGCACAGGAACGTTAGTCTTATAAATTCCATCGAATCTTGCGGCCTCTCCCTTTGGAGATTTAATAATATCCTTCAGTGCCACAATAACAAATAAGAAAGCCACAATTCCCCCAGCCCATACACCCCCCATAGCACCGTAGACTCCCCAACCAAACAATACAAATATTATTGCGAATAAGACTTTGGCAAAAGCTTCCCCCACCATGCTCATGCCCATAGTAAAGAATTTTTTCCTTCCCTGCAACACTCCTCTTCCAATCGGAACAAGAAATATCTCGACTACTAATAAGCTAGTTAGGATTATCAATCCAACTTCTATTTTAAGTGTTTTTGCGGCAAGAAATGAAATTGGGATTAATATCATGAAGGCAATCAAAGAAAAAATAAGTCCTTTTGTCATACTTTTATAGAAGAAACTTCTTATCTTTCCAGATTCATTTCTAGCATTCAATCTGCTAGCATATCTGGAAACTATAGTTTGGATAGCTTCTCCAGGGATTGTCAAGATATATACTATAGACATCAAAGCAGCAAGAATCCCAAAGTTCACTGGGCCCATAAGTTTAGCCATAGATATGTGAAAACCATAATTGAGGAGATTAAATAACAAAACCATAATGAATAAGATGATGCTTCCATTTACAAGTTCATCCCGTCTTAACTCCCGCAATTTTGCAATCATATCAAAAATATACCCTCTCTAAAAACAAGAAGTCCTATTAAAACAATCAGTATTTGGAAGCCCCATATCAAATAGACTGCACTCTTTTCAGTAGCTTTTACGCCTGCTTTTTCCAGCAGATAAATGGCAGCATGTGTCAAGCCGTAGATTTTATCATATCTTTGTCCCAGTGTTCCGTCTTCCTTAGGCATGCCAAAAGATTGTTTTGCCAATCTCCCTCTGGATTTCAGGATAGTCTCTAAAATATACGGGATGAAAAAGAATAGGGCTATTCTCTCAAAATCCCCCAAGATAGCAATAGTTGCAATCATACCTCCAATTACTAATGTTAAGGAATCTCCTGGAAAAGTTCTTGCCGGATAAAAGTTATAAAATAAGAACGCTATCAATGCCAGCATCAGGCATAACGAGATAATGGCTAGCCAGGAGTTTCCAGTGAAATATGCAACAAAACCCATTGCCGCCATGAGAATTATGCCCTGCCCAGCTTCCAGCCCATTAAATCCAGCTAGAAAGTTATAAGTTGATGCAGCACCTATTACTCCCAGAGGAATTAATACTAAAGGGTAAAATAAACCCAAATCCACAATCCCTAGGAAAGGCAAGGCAACAATATGTTTCCCCGCATTTATCACCATCAAAGGTATTGAAGCTACCAAGAAGAGCACTAGTCTCGAGCTTTTTGATAACCCTCCTCTTTGCCACCCCAGTAAATCATCTATAAATCCAATTACTGCCAGAATTATTGCCACCAGCAGCAGAGTAAGGATTTCAATCAGATTATCATCGCTTCTTAAATAAAATCTACGATATGCAATAAATATCAGAACTCCCACGAGAAAACCCAGCACAGCAATTATCCCCCCAGACCCAGAAACCTTTTGTTTGCCTGTCTTATTTATGTCATCCCAGACCAAACCGATTTGCTTTGCCTTCTTCATCCAAAACGGAAGAAGAAGCAAGGTTATAAAAAAGGAAGCTGCAAGGGGAATTATTAATAAATAACTGTTCATTTTGCTATAGACAATCTCACATCAGGGTAAGATGTTCTAATATATTCAGGATTCACTTTCATTCCCTCTGGATAATCTATCTCCCAGATTCTTAAAGGCCCTCTAAGACCTCCATAGATAATAAAGTCTTCATCATATCCATATTGGGACTTTAGTTGCGCAATCAGAAATTCATCCTCTGAGTGCACTAGCTTGAAGTTGGGATTCTCTTCTCCATATAAGTAAAGTCTTGCAAGTTGCGATTTAACTGTCCTGCTTGATAAGTAGAGCAAGGCAGCATTCTTATCAATTCCAAGGCCCTGGGCAGAGTTGCTCAAGGCAGAGATTGCGAATATGCCTGATTCAACACCTGTGCCAAAGTCAAAGAACTTCTTGTTTACATGAGCGTATCTTAAAGGAAGGGTATATTGATTTTGGTTATAGAAGAACACTGCATTAGGTTGGCTGATTAAATTTCCGCCAGCATCAATTTCTAAGATAACTGCAGCAACTCCTGCTCTTCCAGCAGGCAAGGTTATTCTTGAGCCATTAAAGTTATAAATTAAATCATCATCTAAAGGCGTGCCTCCAACAAAAACATGCATTGTGGAATTTTTAGTCTCCCTGCTTTGACGGTCATCTCTCTGGAAAGTGCTAATCCAGCTTTGCCTATCATAGTTTACGTCAGAGCCTATGCTTGAGAATGCCCCATATTTTCCGATGTCAGATGAATCGATGAGAAAATGAGTGGTATTGTGCGAATAAAGAAATTCTAAAGCTGCAGTGTTATTGGCTCCAGTAAGGGCATGTCTCCCCATAAGATGATTCCAGTAAACAATAGCATTGCCCCCATCTAGCACAGTGGCTCTCTCGCCCATAGTTTGCACCCAGTATCCATAATCCCACCAGTGGCCAAATACAGAATCTTGAGGAGTGTTATCTCTGACCCAGCTCATCGCTTGCTGCCACTGGTACGTATAAGGGCTGGGAACGTATGATTTAGCTAAAGACGAACTCCCATTATAATATGCATAACCAGCAAAGACCACTGAGACAGAAACAAATACTACAAATATCCAGATGAATACTTTTCCAAAAGAATCCTTTATTCTATTTACATCGTTAAACAATATCACCACAAAGTAAGAAACTAGAATAGCCGCAGTAGGAACTAATACCATGATAGTTCTTACAGAGCCTCTGGCAGATACAATGCTTAGGAAAAAGAATGCAAATAGTAGAATCAGTCCGAAGTCAACGCCCTTGAGCCTATCTTGGCCTGCCTTATATTCTTTATAATAATAAAATCCAAAAGTTGCAAGCAAAACGACAAATCCTAGCCCATAGACAAAAATGCTTACCCCGCTTACACCATTAAATATGCTCCCAGAAGAATACCTGCTGAAGATTAAAGTGACTAGAAAGAAGGCATAGGCTGCAGTAAGATATCCTCTTTCTTTCATCTCAAATTTACGGAACATTGCAAAGAATAAGTAAATCGAGCCTATGAAGAAAAGCCAAAATATTATCGGGAATTTTGAAAGCAGAGTTGCAGCACCTTCATTTAATGAGATAAACCCTCCAAAGCTTATTAAATCACCCAATGAAGGGCCAAAACTATTGGCCCACTCTACAAAATCAGGTTGCCTGTTTTCAGCAACAGTAACTCCAAGTCTGTCTGTAACCGGGACAATCATTACTTTTATTACGTCTCCAACATTATGGAACAAGAATCCCGGGCCAAAAGCAAGTGAGAGCACTATTATTCCCAAAGCAACAGTTACAATCAGGGTAATTACTTGCTTTGGAATTTTATTCAAGCCTTTTTTATTTTCAATACTGCTCTTGAGTTTAGTCTCAAATAAGATAAAATGCATCAGCATAATAAAAAAGATTGCTATAGGGATAAGGGTGGTTGTAGAACCTAAAATCTCTTTTGGAGTATAACGAGTCGAGAAAGGATACATCAATATCAACGATGAAATCAACCATGTGCCGTAAACATACAATTTGCTTTTATCGACTTTGCCTAGAAAGAAAGCCAGGAGCGAGGCTATTCCGATAGTGAGAAATGCATACAAGTATCCTCCCCAAATCAAAGCCATCGCAGCCGTGGACGCCCCTGCTAAAGCAGCGAATATAAGTGAATTTCCCTGCTTTTCCGATTTCCAGGCAGATATGAAAAAATAAAGTGCCAGGAACAAGAAAAGGAATGCGGCAGATTCTTTTTCAGGGATTCCTGCAATGGTTCTTGGCAGCAGCGAAGGCAGGACAGCAAGGAAAAAGGAAGACATAAGGGCTATTATATTTGCATTTATTTCTCCAGTTATATCAGCAAAGATTTTTCTCGTCAGGAAAAAGAAAGCAATCACAGTCAGGGCAAACATAAATACAGGATATAAAACTGCAGAATATTCAATAGGGTAATCTCCAAACCAGTTTATGAATTTATGGAACCATGCTATGGAATATGGCAGTAAAATCAGTTCTCCGGCGGTATTGTATCCTAACGGAATATACCTCATAGAATCCCAAGCCATCAGTGCTCCATTCTGAACTATATGTTTGGCCCATCTTAAGAATAAAAAAGGATCTAAGTCAGGACCAAGTGTCCAATTGTCCCGGGTTATATCCCACAGCCCAGGTTTTCCGGTGGCTGGATTTACCTTCATAGGCAAAGTTCTTATCTTGACAGCTATCCAGACGATGAATGCTAAAATTAGATATGATATCCAGTCGTATTTTTTCTTGAAGAGCGCAATAAATTTCTCTTTTCTTTCTCTTATAATTTGTTCCTCTGATTTGCCTTCCATTTTATCTAAAAAACACTGTAAAACTTAGTATATAAAGCTTTCAACTTTATACCCAATCTCCTTGATTGTGTTACTTTAGTGAGGAGTTGGGTAGACAGAGATTTCATTAGAAAGAGTAACATAATTATCTAAAATCTCTGTATTTTATTGCGTGTTATACGAAAATTAGTTCATAACGCTGATTCACTTAGCCAAAGCAGGCATTTTAGCTACCCGAAGATGACATAAGAATTCTCAAATAATAGCCGCCAATCGGCGGAAGTAAACACTTGCACCCGAAGGCAGAAATTACATAAACAATAGTTGCCTT
>Ga0209211_10002657_pt1 | contig 30470 bp, 30 predicted proteins | sample RifGroA2_FD_183992 | JGI IMG/M metagenome (GOLD analysis project Ga0209211, IMG submission 183992) | Groundwater microbial communities from Rifle, Colorado, USA - Groundwater A2 (SPAdes) (version 2) | ecosystem: Environmental > Aquatic > Deep subsurface > Groundwater | place: Rifle, Colorado...
AAGTTGCTGCGAAAGGATCCGCAAGAAAAGAAGGAGGCGGTCAAACTGAAGTGGCAGGAATACAAAGATCTGCCGGAAAGCGAGAAAATCCGGCTAAAAGCCGAGGCAACCCAGAAGCCCACCCCACGCCCTGCACCTTCAAAGCAGGCCGTTGCTACCCCCAAGCCACAAACCGCAACGAATAGTCCGACCCCAGCCGCCCAAGTGACACCGCGCTGAACGCCAAAAGCCATGTCAGCCTCCGCTGCCGCTTCTGCCGCTCAACTGCCAAGCTTTGGTCGCCGCATAGCCAGCATGGCCTACGAGAGCCTACTATTGCTGGGTGTGCTTGCCGCAGGCTTCATGCTGCCGCATCTTGCCGCAGGGATGGGGTTCGGCATCGTTTTTCCGGGCTGGGTCTTGATTAGCCATGTATTTGTAGTACTCGGTGCTTATTTCATCTGGTCCTGGCATCACGGTGGACAGACATTGGCGATGCAGACGTGGAAGATCAGGCTGTCAACCCCGAACGGTGCACAACCATCTCTGGCGCGCCTGGCGCTGCGTTATCTTCTGGCCTGGCCCAGCGTAGTCTATCTCGGTGCGGGAGTGTTCTGGGCACTGTTCGATCGCGACCGCCAATTCCTTCATGACCGGCTGGCTGGCACGCGCTTGGTGTTCAAGCGCGACTGACAGAACCTGGTCACACCAATCAGCGTCGCTCAACCCACCATATCATTCCGGCGGCAGTCATCAAGAAAAGCACACTCGGCGTAATTGCGGAAAAGAAGGGCGGCCAACTGTTGATTGCGCCCAGACTCGAAAACAGTCCGTTCAGCATGTGGAAGCCAATACCCAGCATGATGCCGGCAAATACCCGAATGCTGACCGCCCCCATGCGATCCTGCATATAGGCAAATGGCAAAGCCAGCGCCATCATCACCAGCGCGGCGAGCGGATAGAACAATTTTTTCCACATCGCAATGTCGTAACGGCCGGTCTTCTGCTGGTTTCCGCTCAGGTGGCGGATATAGAGATACAGATTGACCAGCGACATGCGCTCGGGAACGACCATTAACACAGCCAGCAGATCAGGATTGAGTGCCGATTTCCAATTGAGTTCGCCATATCGTTCCACTTTTGCCCCATCCCCCGAAAACACTGTGCGGACCACGCCTTCAAGAGACCAGGTACCGCCAGAAAGGTAGCGCCCATGCTCGGCCTGGCTGATCGACAGCAGTTGAAACCGGTCGTCGAACTCAAATACGCGCACGTTATGCAGAGAAGCATCAGGGAGCACCTCGCGAACATTCACAAACGCGCGTTCATCCCTGACCCAAAGACCGGAACGAAATTCCTGAGCCACCAGTGAGCCCATTGCCTTGAGCCTGAGTTGTTGGGCTGTCCGCTCGGCGGGCGGGGAAACAAACTCGCCGACGAGCAGCGTCAAGCCGACGAATACCAGTCCGATCTTCGCCAATGTGCCCAGCAGTTCGCGGGTAGAGAGGCCGGCGGCACGAAGTACCGTAATCTCGGAGTGGCGCGCAAGTACCGTAAGCGCATAAAGTGTGCCGATCAGCACACCGATCGGAAACAGTTCATACAGGCGGCCCGGCAAGGTCAGCGCTACATAGCCCAGCGCATGCTGAAGCTGGTAATCACCCTTGCCTATGCTCTCGAGTTCATGGATCAGGTCGAAGAAGGCGAACAGCATCAGGAATGCCGTCAATACCAAAGCCGTAGACGCATAGATCTCCCGCGCCAGATGGCGTTCATATACCTTCAGCGCCATCGCACTTTTCCCCACGCCAGAGGATTCTGCCGCCGATAGAACAGCACTACAAGAAGCAGGAACATACCGACATGCACCGCCCAGACACCTATCTCGAAACGCAATTTCCCTTGAGCAACCCATGCCTGACTGACGCTGAGCAAATTGCTGTAGACCATGTAGGTGAGCAGGGCAAAAATCAGGTTGTTGGTACGACCGGCGCGCGGATTGACGAAAGACAACGGAATGGCCAGTACGGCCAAGTTAAGGGCAGCAAGCGGCAAACCGATGCGCCACAGAAGCTCGGCCAGATAAGCCGGCTGCGGATCCCTTACAAGCTCCCACAATGGCTTGGTGCGCGGCGACTCGTCAAAGCCACGGGCCTCCTTGGTTTCAATCCGCAGGGCATAGCGATCAAATTCCATTACCCGATACTCTGCCGTGCCAGCCGTACCTTCATAACGTCGGCCGCGATCTAGAACAAGAAAGCGGTCGCCATTGGGCGTTGTCTCAGTATGGCCTTGCGCCGTCGCCATCACGCCAAGGCGACCCTGCTGAATGGAACTGATGAAAACGTTCTTCACCATCCCTTCCTCGCCGGCCATGCTCTCGACGAAAAACACCCGGTCAGACGCTCCCGACTCATTGAAAGCGCCCGGCGATACGCGCGCGACGTCATCGCGCTGGTCCATGCTCTGACGGTAGGCCTCGCTCTTCTGCGTCGCCCAGGGCGCCAGCAACAAGGAAAGAAGCGCGATCACTACCACGGGCGCCCCGACAAACTTCAGCACCGGCCAGATCCATGCCGTCAGAGGAATGCCGGATGCCAGCCAGACAACCATTTCGGAATCGCGATACCAGCGCGACAGGGTCATCAGTACGGCAACAAAGAGCGTCAGGGAAAGCATCACCGGCAGGTAGCTGATGGCGCGAAAGCCGAGAAGGGCAACAACAGCTTCAGAAGCCAGTCTCCCACCAGCCGCGTCACCCAGCAGACGAATGAGCTGAGTGGTCATCAGAATCGCGAACAGCGCGACAAAAACCCCGGCCGCGGTATGGGTGAACTCGCGAATTGCGGCGCGCTGAAAAATCATCGTGTAAAGGGTGCCTGCTTTGACTTTTGGTGAAAACTTGGGGAATAATCGAGGTACGAACAGAAATCACCCGAAACCGACCAATTTCTGCAATTTCCCGCCAACCACAAGGAGCGCATTTTGGAATTTAGCATAAAAAGCGGAAGCCCGGAAAAGCAGCGCGGCGCTTGCGTTGTGGTCGGAGTCTTTGAGCCGAGAAAGCTTTCTGCGCCAGCCGAAGTGATCGATACCGCAGCCGACCAATTTCTCAGCGACATCCTGCGCCGCGGCGACATGGAGGGCAAGGCCGGCACCAACCTGTTGCTGCACGGAGTTCCCGGCGTCGAGGCGGATCGCGTCCTGCTGGTAGGGCTGGGCAAAGAGAAGGAATTCCGGGAAAAGGAATACCGCGCCGCGCTGGCGACCGCTGTTCGACAACTCAATGAAACCGGCGGCTTCGACGGCACCCTCTACCTGACGGAGTTGCCTGTCAAGAAGCGGGATGTTGCCTGGAAGATTCGTCAGGCCGCGCTGATCGTTCAGGAAACGCTTTACCGGTTTGATCGCCTCAAATCAAAGAAGGAAGAAGTGCGCCGCCCTTTGAGAAAGCTGACATTCTGCGTCACCCGTCGCAATGAGCTGGCGATAGCGGAAAAAGCTCTGGCGGAAGGACTGGCGATTGCGGCGGGGGTGGAACTGGCCAAGGATCTCGGCAATCTGCCTGGCAACATCTGCACGCCGACCTATCTCGCCGACCAGGCGAGGCAACTCGCCAAGACCTACAGCTTAAGTGTCGACATTCTTGAGCGCGCCGATATGGAAAAGCTCGGCATGAACACCCTGCTTTCAGTCGCCAGAGGCTCGCACGAGCCACCCAAATTCATCGTCCTGCGCCACGCCGGAGGCGTCTCCGGAGCAAAGCCGGTGGTATTGGTCGGCAAGGGCATCACCTTCGATTCCGGCGGCATTTCACTCAAGCCGGGACCGGAAATGGATGAAATGAAGTATGACATGTGCGGTGCCGCCAGCGTCTTGGGAACGCTCAAGGCCGCTGCCCTGATGAAGCTGCCGCTCAATCTCATCGGCGTCATCCCGTCTACGGAAAACATGCCGGGCGGAGGCGCCACCAAACCAGGCGACGTAATCACCTCGATGTCGGGCCAGACGGTCGAGATCCTCAACACCGATGCCGAAGGCCGGCTGATACTTTGCGATACGCTCACCTATGTTGAGCGTTTTGATCCGGAGTGCGTGGTTGATATCGCCACGCTGACGGGCGCCTGCGTGATCGCACTCGGTCACGTGGCCACCGGCCTGCTCGCCAACAATGAGGGCCTCGCGAAGGAATTGCTCGATGCCGGACATGACTCCTATGACCGTGCCTGGCAGATGCCTCTATGGGATGACTATCAGGAACAGCTCAAGAGCAACTTTGCCGATATGGCAAACATCGGCGGCCGGCCGGCCGGTACCATAACGGCCGCGTGCTTCCTCGCCCGCTTCACGGAAAAATATCACTGGGCGCATCTCGATATCGCCGGTACTGCGTGGCGCTCGGGCAAGGAAAAGGGCGCAACCGGACGACCGGTACCCTTGCTTGCCCATTTCCTGATGGATCGCGCGATTCACACCAAGAAGCCCACCGGCAAGCGGAAGCGCGGATGACCCAAATAACCTTCCTCCATGGCGCGCGCGACCGACTCCAGGCAATCGCGGCGTGGCTCGCGAACTCCGGCATCGAAGCGCGGCCGGTGCTGGTATATGTACCGACGAGCGAACGCAGTGAGCAACTCGACCGCTTGTTGTGGATGCACCCGGCGACCGGCTTTACGCCTCACTGCCGGGCCGACGACAAATTGGCAGGCGAGAGTCCGATCGTTCTTGCGTCGAATCTCGACAACCCCCCGCATGACGGCTGCTTGTTGAATCTGTCGGATGAGGTTCCGCCCGGTTTCAGTCGCTTTCGGCAATTGGTCGAAATCATCAGCGTCGAAGATGGCGACAGGCTGCCTGGCCGAGAGCGTTTCCGCTTTTATCGCGAGCGTGGCTATCCGCTGGATGCCCGCGATGTATCGGGGAGCACTTAGGCGATGGCCGACGACGATACGGCAGACCTCCTGCGCAAAGCCGATGCGCTGATTCGACGAACCCGGGTATTCGTTGCTGGATCTCCGGCACTGGCCACAGAGACCGCTGCGGCCGACGATGATCTACCTGTTCTTACCGAGATCGTCACGGAACACGAAGCTGCGCTGGCGACGGCACCGCCGCACATGCAACAGCATCTCGACGCCCTGCGCGAGGAGCTTGCGCGCTGGCTGGATGAGGAGTTGCCCGACGCGGTGCTCAAGGTAACGGACGGACTGGCCGATCAATTGATGGGAGAACTTACTCATCAAGCCGAGAAAAACCTGCTGCCGCGTCTTATCGCTCGTCTCGACGGCACCGCCGCCCCGTCCGAGGTCTGGAAAAAAAGCTAAGCCTGCGGCACGGTTTCGGCAAACGCGGGACGCTGCATGAGTTTCTCGTAAAGGTGGGCCAGATCGGGGTATTGCTCGGTCCAGCGGATGTCGCCAAGCCGGAAAGAAACATAGCCCAAGGCACATCCAGCCGAAATATCTGCCAGCGACAGGTTATTGCCGTGACACCACGGCTGCTCCCCTAGGTCATCGGACATGACCCGCAGGGCCCGCATAATCTTTTCGCGCTGGCGTTCAATCCACGAGGGGCTGCGCTCGCCATCGGGACGTCGCGACTCGAGGAACGCCGCTACAGCCGCGTCGAGAATCCCATCCGCCAGAGCCTCCCAACGCTTGACACTGATGCGCTCCCTTCCGGAAGCGGGAATCAGGCGATTGTTCGGGGCTACGGTATCCAGATACTCGGCGATTACGCGCGAATCATAGAGGGGGCTCTCGTCGTCCAGTACCAGCACCGGAACCTTGCCCAGCGGATTGACCGCCACCACCTGGTTTCCCTCCACCCACGGTGAATCGAGAACCAGATCGAAATCGATCTTCTTTTCCGCAAGCACGATACGGATCTTGCGGACATAGGGACTGGTAAGAGAACCGATCAGTTTCATTTCGTCAAATCACAAAAATCTTGGACAGCGAAACTATAGCATGCGACCCTGCGCCGACCTCGCACTGGTGATCTGGCAGTGCGGGTCTGCGTGCTAATATTCACACGACTGCCGGCGTTTCCACGCGTATCGACATCCCCTCCCCAAAGACATGACACTGACCTCACTCACTGCACTTTCGCCACTCGACGGCCGATACGCGTCCAAGGTCGAAAGTCTGCGCGTCCATTTCTCCGAATACGGTCTCATTCGCAATCGCGTTCGAGTCGAAATCGAATGGCTCAAAGCTCTTGCAGCCGCAAAGGAAATCACCGAATGCCCGGCATTTTCAAATGCCGCGATCACCGATCTCAACGGTGTCGTGGCAAGTTTTTCCGTGGCGGATGCTGAAGCCATCAAGATCATCGAAGGCCGCACCAATCATGACGTCAAGGCCATGGAATACTGGCTGAAGGAGCGCATGGCGAGCAACGCGGCGGTCACGCGCGTCAGCGAGTTCATCCATTTCGGCTGCACCTCTGAAGACATCAACAATGTGTCACACGCGCTGATGCTGAAGGACGCTGTCGCGGGAAGCCTGTTGCCGGAACTCGACCGCGTGATAGCTCGTCTGCGCGAACTGGCGCACCAGCTGGCCGAGTTGCCGATGCTCGCCCGCACCCACGGCCAGCCTGCCACACCAACCACGCTCGGCAAGGAAGTAGCCAACATTGCGGCGCGACTGATACGCAGCCGCACCCAGATTTCCGCCGTGTCGCTCGCCGCCAAGTTCAATGGTGCCGTAGGCAACTACAACGCCCACATGGCGGCTTACCCGGACATTGACTGGGAGAACTTCAACCGCCGCTTCATCGAGTCGCTCGGCCTGGAGTTCAATCCCTATACCATCCAGATCGAGCCGCACGACGCGATGGCCGAATTGTTCGATGCCATGGCTCGCGCCAACACCATCCTGATAGATGCCGACCGCGACATCTGGCAGTACATTTCACTGGGCTACTTCAAGCAGAAACTGAAGGAAGGAGAGATCGGCTCGTCTACCATGCCGCACAAGGTGAATCCGATCGACTTCGAAAACTCGGAGGGCAATCTGGGCCTGGCCAATGCCGTACTGCGTCACATGGCCGAGAAGTTGCCGATCTCCCGCCTGCAAAGGGACCTTACCGATTCCACCGTATTGCGCAATATGGGCGTCGCCTTCGGCTATACGCTGCTGGCATTCGACTCGACGCTGCGCGGACTGAACAAGCTGGAAGCCAACCCGCAACGCCTCGCCGAGGATCTGGAAGACGCCTGGGAAGTCCTCGCCGAGCCGGTGCAAACCGTGATGCGCCGCTTCGGCGTGCCTAACCCCTATGAGCAACTCAAGGAATTGACGCGCGGCAAGGGCATCGACAAAGACGCCCTGCGCCAGTTCATCGCCAAACTACCGCTACCGGAAAGCGATCGCCGGCGTCTGCTAGAAATGACTCCTGCGGCCTATATAGGCAAGGCGGCTGAGCTGGCGAAGCGAATTTGAGATGGCTTTCGCCGACAACCTCAAACAACTCCCGCGCATCTCGCATCTCGCGGCCATACAGTTGCTCGACAGCGACGGTGTCGTTGCAGCCACCATAGAAAACAAACCGGGACAAGCCGGCTCGCTTTCAATCTACAACCATCTCGCGCAAATCTACGGCGCCATCACCGCGGAAGCAGCCCGCAAAGGCCTCGAACTCTACGCCGAGCATACCGACGACGCGCGCCAGAATCCGGGCAAACATCCCAATATCGACCGCCTGCAGGCACTGGCTGCGGAAGACAAGAACATCCTGCGCGTAAAACACGTCTTCGCCAAAGCAATCGAATAGCCTGGCTCGCGTCGACAGTCCTCCGAACGGAAGCGCAACTGAATCAGACCACGGCTTCCTGTTTCTCGACCTTGACCTGGATGAACTGTTCGCGGGAAACACCCATCCACATCACCAGCGGACTAGCCACCAGGACGGAGGAATAGATTCCGAACAGGATGCCGATGGTCAGGGCCAGCGCAAAGTAATGCAGCGCCGGACCGCCGAAAATCAGCATCGACGTCACCATCATCTGCGTACAGCCGTGAGTGATGATGGTGCGCGAAATAGTGCTGGTGATGGCGTGATCAAGAACTTGAGGAGTTGTCAGGCCGCGCTTCTTCTTGAAGGTTTCGCGCACCCGGTCGAACACCACCACCGACTCGTTGACCGAATAGCCCAGCACCGCCAGCACCGCCGCCAGTACGGGAAGAGAAAACTCCCACTGGAACAGCGCGAAGAAGCCGAGGATGATCACCACGTCGTGCAGGTTGGCGATGATGGCCGAAATGGCAAAGCGCCATTCGAATCGCATCGCCAGATACAGCACGATGCCGCATACCACCAGCAGCAACGCCATCGCCCCGTCGGACGCCAGCTCCTTGCCCACCTGCGGACCGACAAATTCGACTCGCTTCAGGCTTGGGGCGGCGACAGCCCCTGCGCTGTCCGCCGTACCACCAGAGCCGACTCTTGCCAGCGAAGCCATGACGCGGTCGCCGACTTTGGAAGTTCCTGCGTCCTTTGACAAAGGCACGCGAATCAGCACGTCGCGCGAGGAGCCGAAATTTTGCACCTGGGTATCGGTAAAACCATCCATCTCCATCTGCTTGCGCAACTTCCCGAGATCCGGCGCCTGTGCATAGTTCACTTCGAGCAGGGTGCCGCCGGTGAACTCGATCGAGAAGTGCAGTCCCTTGTTGATCAGGAAGAACACGGCCAGCAGAAAAGTGATCAAGGAAATGACGTTGAACACCAGCGCGTGGCGCATGAAGGGGATGTCTTTTCTGATGCGGAAAAATTCCATCGTAATTCCCCTATTTGGCGGCGAGGCCTGGCTTCCAGATCTGGCCTATGCTCAGCGCTTCCAGCTTTCGACGGCGACCGTAAATGAGGTTCACCATGGCCCGCGAAACCACCACCGAACTGAAGATCGAGGTCATGATCCCCAGGCAATGCACCACCGCGAAACCGCGAATCGGACCGGAACCGAAAATCAGCAGCGCTATGCCGGCGATCAGCGTGGTTACGTTGGAATCCAGAATCGTTGCCCATGCCCGCTCGTAGCCCGCCGTGATGGCCGCCTGCGGGGTACTGCCGTTGCGCAGTTCCTCACGCACCCGCTCATTGATCAGCACGTTGGCATCAATCGCCATGCCCAGAGTCAGGGCGATAGCCGCAATACCCGGCAAGGTCAGCGTTGCCTGCAGCAAGGACAGCAACGCGACAAGAAACAGCAAATTGGCAGAAAGCGCCACCACCGAGACCGTGCCGAACAACACGTAGTAGACAATCATGAACGCCGAAATGGCGGAGAAGCCCCACAGGGTGGAGTGAAAACCCTTGGCGATGTTGTCGGCGCCCAGACTGGGGCCGATGGTGCGCTCCTCGATGATCTCCATCGGCGCTGCAAGCGAGCCGGCCCGCAACAGCAGGGCCACATCGTTGGCTTCCATGGTGCTCATGCGACCCGAAATCTGGACCCGACCGCCGCCGATTTCAGTGCGAATTACCGGCGCGGTCACCACCTCGCCCTTGCCCTTTTCGATCAGCAAAATGGCCATGCGCTTGCCCACGTTGTCGCGTGTCAGGTCCTTGAAGATTCGTGCGCCGGCCGAATCAAGCGACAAATGCACCGCCGCCTCGTGGGTCTGGTTATCGAAGCCGGGCTGGGCATCGGTCAAACGCTCACCGGTCAGCACCACCTGCCTCTTCAACAGCAGGCCGCGCCCGCCGCGCTCAACGTAATATTCGGTGCCGGGAGGCGGCTGTCCGCGCGCCGCCTGCTCCATGACGGCCGGACTGGCGCTGGCTTCGTCATCGACCATTCGCACTTCCAGCGTAGCCGTGCGGCCGAGAATATCCTTGGCCTTGGCCGTATCCTGCACCCCCGGCAACTGCACCACGATGCGATCCGCACCCTGCTGCTGGATGACCGGTTCGGCGACGCCAAGTTCGTTGATGCGATTGTGCAGGGTGGTGATGTTCTGCTTGACGGCGAATTCCTGGATGCGCTTCTGCGCTTCGGGCTTGAGGGTCGCCACCAGTTTGACGTCCGCACCGTCCTGAGCGTCGACCAGCAGAAGATCGGGCTGGCTGTCCGCCAGCACGACGCGCGCCTTTTCGCGCGTCTCCGCCTCACGGAAACGAATCGCCACGCTCTGTCCTTCGCGTCCGATGCCGCCATGACGGATGTTCTTGTCGCGCATCAGGCTGCGCAAATCGGCACCGATCGAATCCAGGCGCTTGGTCAGTGCGCCCTGCATGTCCACCTGCAACAGGAAATGCACCCCGCCGCGCAGATCGAGGCCGAGGTACATCGGCAAGGCGTGGATGCCGGTCAGCCAATTCGGCGAATTCGATACCAGGTTCAGCGCCACGCTGTAGGTCGCATCGGCCGCAACAGGATTGAGTGCCCTCTCAATGACGTCCCGCGCCTTGAGCTGGCTGTCGGTGTCGGCCAAGCGCACGCGCACGCTATTCAGGTCGAGCACAATGCCCTGCGGGGTAACCGAGGCACCCTTCAGGGCATCCTCCACCTTGGCCATCAGTTTGGCATCGACCTTGTGCGTCGACTTGACGCTGGCCACCTGCACGGCCGGCGCCTCGCCAAAGAAGTTGGGCAAGGTATAGAGCAGTCCAAGCACCACGGCAATCAGCACCGTGATGTTTTTCCAGAGGGGATAGCGATTCATGGCATGGGGACCGACTTTGCGTTGACGCAGCCGGCCTTCACAAAATTACAGGTTTTTCAGCGTGCCCTTGGGCAGCAGTGCACCCACGGCGCTCTTCTGCACGGTAATCACGACGGGGCCATCCTTAGCTTCGGCCACTTCCAGGCTCAGGTAGTTTTCGCCCACCTTGGCAATACGGCCGGCAACCCCGCCCTGGGTGATCACTTCATCCCCTTTGGCCAGTTCACTGACCATCTTCTGTTGCTCCTTGGCCTTCTTCATCTGCGGCCGGATCATGACGAACCACAGCACGACAAACATCAGCAGGATGGGCAGCATGCCCATCAGGCCACCGGTCGGATCGGCGGCGGCACCGGCCGCCTGCGCGTAAGCATTTGAAATCAGCACTATGAATCTCCATGAATGTCGGACTTAACCGTTGAATTATACCTGCTCGCCTGCACGTCCCCGCTTAAAGCGGACACAGAAGCCGGCAAAGTCGCCCTGCTCGATGGCGGCACGCATTTCCGCCATCAGTGTCTGGTAATAGAACAAGTTGTGGATGGTATTGAGTCGCGCCCCGAGTATCTCGCCAATACGGTGCAGATGATGCAGGTAAGCGCGGGAGAAATTGCGGCAGGTGTAGCAGTCGCAACTTTCATCCAGCGGCCGGGTATCGCTCTTGTGCTGCGCGTTCTTGATCTTCACGTCGCCATGACGGGTAAACAGCCAGCCGTTCCTGGCATTGCGTGTCGGCATCACGCAGTCGAACATGTCGATGCCCTGCCCCACCGCATACACCAAATCTTCCGGTGTGCCGACCCCCATCAGGTAGCGCGGTTTGCCATGCGGCAGGCACGGCGCGGTGTGGGCGAGGATGCGCGACATTTCCTCTTTGGGTTCGCCCACCGACAGGCCACCGATGGCAAAACCATCGAAACCGATGCCAACCAGCGCCGCCAGCGATTCGTCGCGCAGCGCTTCATGCATCCCACCCTGCACGATGCCGAACAGGGCGTTTGAATTCTGCAGGCGATCGTGCTCGTCACGCGAACGTCGCGCCCAGCGCAGGCTCAAACGCATCGACTCGGCCGCCGTTGGCAGGTCGGCCGGATAGGGCGTGCATTCGTCGAAGATCATCACGACGTCGGCATTCAGCACATGCTGAATGCGCATCGACTCTTCCGGCGTCAGGAACATCCGGTCGCCATTGATCGGCGAAGCGAACTTCACACCCTCCTCGCCTATTTTGCGCAGATCACCCAGCGAGAACACCTGAAAGCCTCCGGAATCGGTCAGGATCGGCCGGTTCCAGCCCATGAACCGGTGCAGCCCGCCGTGCGCCGCGATCACCTCCAGTCCGGGACGCAGCCACAGATGAAAAGTATTGCCGAGGACGATGGAGGCGCCGATGCCGATCAGTTCGTCGGGGGACATCGCCTTGACTGCGCCATACGTACCCACTGGCATGAACACCGGCGTGTCGACCGTGCCGTGCGCCAGTTCCATCCTCCCGCGCCGTGCCGCGCCGTCCGTGGCGAACAGTTCAAAGTTCATTCCGGTGACCTTCGATGCAATAACATGGCGTCCCCGTAGCTGAAGAAGCGATATCCGGCTGCAATTGCATGGTCGTAGGCAGCACGGATTTCTTCAAGACCGGCGAAGGCTGACACCAGCATGAGCAAGGTGGATTTGGGCAAGTGGAAATTGGTGACCAGCATATCGGTCACGCGAAATTCAAACCCCGGAGTGACGAAAAGCGCCGTGTCGCCAGCGCCGACTTTCAAATCGCCATCCAGCGCCGCCGATTCCAGCACGCGCAAGGAGGTGGTGCCAACCGCCACGATGCGTCCGCCGCGCGCCTTGGCGGCGGCAATCGCATCTACCGTAACTTGCGGCAGCACATAGCGCTCGGTATGCATGCGATGCTGCGCCAGATCGTTGGTTCGCACCGGCTGAAAGGTTCCGGCGCCTACGTGCAAGGTGACGTAGGCGATGCCGACTCCCTCTTCGCGCAATTTCGCCAGCAAGTCCTGATCGAAGTGCAGACCGGCCGTCGGTGCCGCCACCGACCCGGTCTCCCTAGCATACACGGTCTGGTAGCGCAGTTCATCGGGAGCCTCCGCCGCACGTTCGATGTAGGGTGGCAGCGGCAGGCGACCGTGACGCTCAATCAGTTCGGCAGCGTCGCCGGAAAATCGCAAGCGATAGAAATCGCCCTCGCGCCCCAGCACTTCGACATCGAGCGCGTCTTCAAGTCGCATGCGGCTACCCGGTTGCGGTGATTTGCTCGCCCGCACCTGAGCCAGTGCTACGTCTGGGTCCTGCAGGCGTTCGACCAGTATTTCGACCTGCCCCCCGCTAGCCTTGCGTCCCAGCAGGCGGGCATGCAGCACTCGACTGTCGTTCAGCACCAGCAGATCGCCCGCCCTCAGCCACCGTGGCAAATCGCCAAATTTGCCGTCCGTGCGGCGGTCGCCGTCGACCACCAGCAAGCGACTTGCCGAACGCAGCGCCAGGGGCGTTTGGGCTATCAGCTCCGGCGGCAGCGCATAGTCGAAATCAGCAAGAGTCAGAGGCACCATGCGGTGCGTAGATGCTCAGGCGGTTGCATCGACGTCGCCATGCCGCCTGAACGCCGCCAGATCAACCAGAATCAGCTGGCCGTCCTGCTCGTGGATAAGCCCTTGGGCAGTGAGATCGCGCATTACGCGACTGACCATTTCTCGCGAAGCGCCGATCATCTTCGCGATGTCCTGTTTGGTGACTTTGCGCGTGACCACTTTTCGCCCGTCGACCGTTTCCGCAGCCTCCAGCAACAGGCGTGCAACCCGCCCATAGACATCGAGCAGCGCCAGGCTTTCAATGTTGCGGTCGGCCAAACGCAAACGCCTGGTCAGATTGCGCATGATGAAAAGGGATACGTCGGGATTCGCCGCCAGGCATTGCTTGAAATGCTCCTTCCCCATCACCACCACTTCACTTGACTCCACCGCGAGAACTGTCGCCGAGCGCGGGTGATCGTCAAGCACCCCCATTTCGCCAAATAGTTCCCCCGGCCCGAGCATCGAGAGAATGACCTCGCGCCCTTCCTCGTCACTCACCTGTACCTTCAAGGCGCCTGAAAGAACAAAATAGATGTTGTCGGTACGGTCGCCCGCACTCAGCACGACGGTATGCCGGGGAATTTTACGCAGCATGGCCACACGAGTCAGCGGCTGGAGACTGTCGTCGTCGAGCATCTCGAAGATCGGCAGCGCCCGCAGGATGGTCACAGAAACTCCGGCATTCGGCGAAATCACAACATTCCCTCCGCAAGACTGAACACGTGCCCAGACAGCCAAGTGTAATCCGGAATTCGCCAATGCTGGTTCCGGCATGACGTCTGCTACCCCCCAGGGATACCATCCCCGCCGCCCGCGACGACATCACGCGGACATTGGCGTCCACAAAAAGGTTTGGTGCCGGGGGGGGAAGTCGAATCCCCATGCCTTGCGGCGGCGGTGTTTGAGACCGCTACGTCTACCGATTCCGTCACCCCGGCCCGGGATGTCGCAGCACTCGAATTCATGCTGCGCGAGGCGCGCATTATCCGACAAAGTTGAGCGTCCCACAATGCGCCTATAATTCAGCGATGGTGCAGAGCAACAATACCGACGATACGCCAAAACCCCGCCTCGCCGCTGTTTCAATAGCTGCAATGGGAGTGGTTTACGGCGATATCGGCACCAGCCCGCTATACACCATGAGGGAAGTCTTCAACGGTCCTCATGCCGTTGCGGTATCGCCGGATAATCTGCTGGGCATTCTCTCGCTGATTTTCTGGGCGCTGACCATAACGGTCTCGCTCAAGTATGTAATGTTCATCATGCGCGCCGACAACCGCGGCGAAGGCGGAATAATGGCCCTGACATCGCTCGCCCTGCGCACCCGCGGCGCCGGGCCGGGCATGTTGTGGCTGCTGTCGATATTGGGCATCTTCGGCGCCGGGCTGTTTTACGGCGATGCGGTAATCACCCCGGCAATGTCGGTGCTGTCGGCCGTCGAAGGGCTGGAAGTCGCGACACCGATGTTCAAGCCTTATGTCGTGCCCATCACCGTACTTGTCCTCTGCGGCCTTTTCTTCTTTCAGCCGCGAGGCACGGCCAGCGTCGGCGCCTTGTTCGGCCCGGTTATGCTGTTCTGGTTCGGTACGCTCGGCATACTTGGTGTGTGGAATATCCTCAGGCACCCCGACGTAATTGCCGCCATAAACCCGTGGTACGCAGTCCACTTCTTCCTGGAGAACCGCTCTCACGCCTATCTCGCCCTGGGCGCGGTCGTGCTGGCGATCACCGGAGGCGAAGCGCTATATGCCGACATGGGCCATTTCGGCCGGCGGCCGATCAAGTGGGCCTGGCTCGGGTATGTTTTTCCCTGCCTCTACCTGAACTACCTCGGCCAGGGCGCGTTGATCCTGGATAACCCGGCTGCGGTGAAGAGCCCGTTCTTCATGCTGGTTCCGGATGGGCTGCTCTATCCCATGGTCGCCCTGGCGACAGCCGCCACCGTCATCGCCTCGCAAGCGGTGATCTCCGGCGCGTTCTCGCTCACCAGCCAGGCCATGCAGCTTGGTTACTGTCCGCGAATTCCGGTCAAGTTCACCTCGGAACGCGAAAAGGGGCAAATTTATGTCCCCAACATCAACTGGCTGTTGCTGCTGGCCGTGATCATCCTTGTCCTCGGCTTCAAGTCATCGTCGAACTTGGCCTCCGCCTACGGCATCGCAGTCACCTTGACCATGATGATCGATACCTTGCTGGCCTTTGTCGTGGTACGCGCCCTGTGGAACTGGAACTGGCTGCAGGCCGGCCTGTTTCTCGCGCTGTTCCTGGTGGTCGACTTTGCATTCTTCTCCGCAAACCTGATCAAGGTACTCGATGGCGGCTGGTTTCCGCTGGCGCTCGGCCTCGGCATATTCACCCTGTTCGCCACCTGGAAGCGTGGCCGCACCCTGCTCTACGAGAAACTGCAGCAGGATTCAATCCCGCTTGACGCCTTCATCTCCAGCCTGCAGTACGGTGGCCCGCACCGGGTGGAAGGCACTGGCATCTTCATGACCACGCGTCCCGATGGTGTGCCGCGGGCAATGCTGCACAACATGCTGCACAACAAAGTACTGCACAAGCGGATCATCCTGCTCAACGTCAACATGGAAGACATTCCCCATGTCGACGAATCCGAGCGTATTCGGGTCAAACCGCTTAGCGAAGGCTTCTACTGCGTCGTCCTGAATTACGGCTTCAAGGACGATCCCAACATTCCACTGGCGCTGCAGCATTGCGCCGAGCACGGCATGGCACCGATCGAAATGATGGAAACGTCGTTCTTTCTTGGCCGCGAAACCATCGTTCCCAACCGGGTGCCGGCCATGACCCTGTGGCGCCAGATACTGTTCATGTGGATGTTCCGCAACGCCAGTTCGGCGACCGACTTCTTCAAACTCCCGACCAATCGCGTCGTTGAACTCGGCACCCAGATCGAGCTTTGATCCAGGTCCGGTTCATGTCCTGTCTTTTCAGCCGCCCCGCTGCTCCGCCCAGAAGATTGCCGCGACCAACAGGAATGCGACGAATTCGAGCACGCTGACCCAGACGATCATGCGCACGATGCGACGCTGGCGCGGCAGCATTCCCGGCATGAAGCGACCGGCCCACCAGGCATAGCCTGGCAGCCAGCCCCAGCGTTCGCCGCCGAGCAGATGGCTGCGAATGGCGTTGACCCAGGGAATCAGGCTGCGATCGACTTCGGCGACGCGCGGATCCCGCGCATCTGCGATGACCGGGTAGTGCTCGGTAACGACGAGGCGGCAGCCTTTGCCTTCTCCGCTTTCCACCATCAGCTTCGTTGCGCGCTTGAGGCCATTGGCGTAGCGCAGGACGATGCTGTGCGTTGCCTGCGTCGCCTCGACGCGGATCACTGTCTCGATACGCCGTCCGGTCATCTCGTTGAGCGCAGCGAAGCAAATGCCGTCCGGCAAGTGCCGCCAGGTTTCGATGGCGAGATGAGGATTGAGGCGCAACAGTCGCTCTATGTCCGAAACGAACCCGAACATGGCGTCGGCATCGACCGGAACTTGAGTCTCGGCGCGGGCGATATCCTCCTGCGCGGCGTCCGTGCCGGCCCTTACTGCCGGCTCGTCGCTCACGGATGCGGTGCGATCAGCAGCGGACACGTAAGGCCGCGCATCAGCTTTTCGAGGTCCATGCGCGAGTTGAGGCCCTCCTCGCCCTTCCGCCGTGGCGAACCGATAACCACGAAATCGGCGCCGATTTCGCCGGCGACGGCGAGCGCAGTCTCGGCCGGATTGCCGAAGCGCACCACGGATTCGTAGGCCAGCCCGCGCTCCTTGCAGCGCGACGCGACCGCGGCCAGCTCTCGTTTCGCGTCGTTCTCCAGCATGTTTTCGACGTAGTCGCCGAAAGCGTCGCGTGTCGATGCGTTGTTAAGCCAGTCGTCGCCCTGCATGCCGGCCCAGAATTCGGGCACGACGAGGCAATGGACGAGGGTGGTGGTGCCGGGCACGGCAAGCTCATGGGCGAGTTCCTCGGCGCGCCTGGCACCCGTTGTACCGTGGTGGCAAAGCAGCAGCTTGAGCGTTGTTTTCATAAGAGAACATTGAAAAGCCCCGTCCCGCTGAGCGGGACGGGACCGGTGTTGCATGAGCAAGCGTCTTACTTGCCGACCACCAGCACGATGCCGATTGCTATCAGCAGCGCAAAGATGAGGGAACCGATGTCTTCCCTGCGGTCGCTGACGAAGATCGACAGGCTGGTGCCGCGCTCGAATTTTTGTTCCGACATGATCTGTCTCCCTAAATGAATTCTTTGATGAACAGCAGCACCACGATCAGCGAGCCAACCGCCTTGGCCGTACCAACCACGCCGCCGATGATCAGCGGCGTACCGCCGGCCTGTTTCAGCGCGGCCATGGTGATCTGCATGCCGAGGCCAATCAGGCCGATGGAGAACAGCCAGGCGAGCCAGTCGCGGAAAGCGCCGATCGTCTTCGAGCTGTGGTAGGCCGCCTTGCTCGCCTTGTCGATGGCGTTCGCGGTGACTGCATCGAGACCCTTCATCTTACCGACCGCCTTGAGCAGCCTCTCCTGGTCGCGAGTGGTCATTTTCTTGTTGGCGATCAGTTCGGCCAGACCCTTGTGGGCGTCCTCCGGGGTCGCATGACGCTGGCCGATGTTGATCGCCTTCTCGGTGAAGAAATCCTGCAGTTGCTTCGTCCCGGCCGCTTCCTTCAAGCGCACTAACTCGGCTTCGACGGCCTTGGTCTCCTTGCCCTTGAGCAACTTGTCTTCCTTGATTTGCTCGCTGCTGAAGTACTTGCCCTGATAGTGGCCGGACGGCGTGAAGGCGCCCATGGTGGAGAGCGCGAACATCAGGATGAAACCGAGTACGAACACCGGGAACTTGGCGAACAGCACCTTGCCCAGATCCACCTTCTCGGCGCCGACCTCGTGCTTGACATACCAGGTGGCGAGCCAGAGCACGACGATGGGCAGGAACAGCACGCGGGTGATGTTGAATATCTCGGCGACCTTCAGCGTCTCGATGCCGTGCGGGTCAAAGGCCAGTGCCGCGCCGGCGACCTGCGCCGAGTTGAGGATGCCGGTACCGGCCCAAGCGCCGAACTGCACCGGACCCATGCCGAGCAGATGGCCGACGGTCGGAAAGAGGAACATGCAGCCGACGCCCCAGACCAGGATGGTGCCGATGGTGTAGGCGATTTCCGCCGCCTTGGCATTGACCACCGGGGCTGCGGCCACGGCGGCGGAGACTCCGCAGACGCCCACGCCCGAAGCGAGCACCGCCGTCATCGAGTTGCCGGTGTTCATGCGTCGCCCCATGTACAGCACGACGCCGATCGAACCGAGCACGAAGACGCCGATCATCAGCACCGATATGGCACCGAGCTGGGCCAGTTCCGTCGCGCTGTAGAGCGCGCCGAGCAGGATCACGCCGGTCTTGAGGAAGAAACGCGCGGTGCGCACGCCGTTGGCCGCCCAGTCGGGGATCTTGAACACATTGACGATGACGATGCCGATGACGATGCCCAGCACCACATAGTTGAGATTGAAGATGCTGGCGAAGTTCCAGCCCAGCGTCGGTTGCGCCGCCTTGCCCCAGTTTGCGAACATCGGATCCAGGCCCCAGCGCACGAGGAAGGCGATCATCAGCATGTAGGCCATGCCGGGAAAGATCGACAGGTAATAGTCGAGATTGCCCTCCTTCGGTGTCCACACCATGACCAGCAGGCCGAGCAGGGTGGCGACGCCGCCAAAGATGAAGCACATCTTGCTCTGGAAGGCCTTGGCGTCGTCAAACTTTGAATGTGGCATCTTCATGTCCGGCGCCGGCTTGCTTTCCGCCGCCGCCATCTCGGTGGCAACGCGGAATTCAGCGTCGAACTTCTCCTTGACCTTCATGTGGTCGGAGTACGCGCTCTTTTGAAAATATTGTTGCAGGCCGTCAATGTTGCCGCTGGCATTGAGCCAGCCCCACAGCAACATCACCAGACCGATGATGAATAGCGCGGGTGATTTTTTTGTATAGACCATTCCTGTTCCTCCTCTGCCGCTCGTTGATAAAACACCAGAGGCGCGCGGGACGCCTCTGGTGTCCATAGACGGAACATCACGGAGATTTATTCCATTGGCAGCTTGCGGGCCTTCCAGTCGGGAACTCCGTTGCGGTACCAATGCACGCTCTTGTAGCCGGCCTTGGCCATCATGACAGCCGCCTTGTAGGACTTCCAGCACGTACCGGAATTGCAGAACACGACGTAGTCCTTGTTCTTGTCGGCAATCTTGCCCATGTCGTACTTGTCCTGGGCCGCATCGAAGCTCGCATCCTTCGCGCTCTTCTCCGGATCATAGGGTACCGAGATAGCGCCCTTGATGGTGGCCTCGGAAAACTCGGCGGCCTTGCGGGTATCGATCAGCACCGCGCCCTTGGCTTGCAGGTCCTGCACCGCCTTGGCCTCGACCAGCTTGATCCCGGCAGGCGCCGCAGAGGGTGTTTCCTGGGCCAGCGCGTTGCCGGCGACAAACAGAAATCCGCCGCTGACAAGAGTGATGAGTGCGCGCTTGATGATGTCCATTGATGTCCTCCTTGGTTGATAAATGCGACACGGCAAGGCGAATGCGTGAGACGCCGCCGCTTTGTGTGTTTTTGTCCGGCGCCGGATACTATGTAACTTCGCGCTGTCGAAACGCGAATCAAATGTTTTGATTGACCGATCAATTGCCAATGCGATGTTCTTGAACAAGGATCTGACTGGTTTGCCGACGCGGAAATTCGAGACATCGGGCCGCGACGAATCAGGTCCATTGATTTCCTCATTACGACAGGTGATTTGCCAAGCCGGGAAAAGCCGGAAAGAATAGGCTATGCTAGTCTGAACAATATAGACCTAAGCAATAAAACACGACCAGAGGAGAAAGTCACCCCATGAATACAACCCGCAGAACGGTACTCAAAAGCGCTACCGCCAGTGGCGTGCTGGCCGGCCTGATCGGCACCGGCGCCTTGCGCCCGACGCAAGTACTGGCAGCCGAGTGGAACAAGGCCGCCTTCGAGGCAAAGGACACGGCAGGCGCGCTCAAGGGCATGGGCGCCGGCGCGCCAAGCGACAGCAAGGACCTGATCCTGAGGGTTCCGGACATAGCTGAAAATGGAGCCGTGGTGCCGGTGGATGTCGTGAGCAACATTCCCAACACCAGTTCGATCTGGATTCTGGTCGAAAAGAACCCACAGCCGCTTTCCGCGTCTTTCGATTTTGCCAACGGCGCCCTGCCGGAAGTTTCGGCACGCCTCAAGATGGGCCAGACGTCCCTGGTCAAGGCGATCGCGAAAGCGGACGGCAAGTTCTATACCGCGCAAAAGGAAGTCAAGGTCACCGTCGGCGGCTGCGGCGGCTGATCCAAAAACAAAGATAAGGAGGAATACGCCATGGCAGATCCGATGAAGATTCGTGCAACGATGAAGGGCGATGTCGCAGAAATTCGCATCCTGATGGCCCATCCCATGGAAACCGGCCAGCGCAAGGACGCTGCCGGCAACGCGGTGCCCCCCCATTTCATTCAGACAATGACGGTCGAGGTCGGCGGCAAGAAGGTGGTCGAAGGCCATGTCGGCACATCCGTGTCGCGCAATCCGGTGTTCGGCTTCAAGATGAAAGGCGCCAAAGTCGGCGACAAGGTCGTGGTCAATTGGGTAGACAACAAGGGAGACAAAAGAACCGACGAAGCAGCCATTGCCTGACTTTTTGATCCACAAATAAAAACCGGTGCGGGCCACACCCGCCCCATTCCCTGACAGGAGGAGACTATGAAACAAAACCTCATCGGCGCGCTCTGCGCCATCGTGATCATGGGTGGTGCATTCGCCCAGACGCCCAAAAAGCCGGTCGCGAAACCCGCAGCCCAAACCGCGCCGGCGGTCGAAGCAAAAGACGCCGCAACCATTGAGTTCGAGAAGTTTCGCGCCGAAATGGAGGACAGCAACCCGGCCGAACTCTTCGAAATGAAAGGCGAGGAACAGTGGAAGACCAAACGCGGCCCGAAGAATGTCGCGCTGGCCGAAAGCTGCGACCTCGGACTCGGGATCGGCAAGGTCCAGGGCGCTTACGTGAAAATGCCGCGCTACTTCGCCGATGCCGATGCCGTAATGGATGCCGAACGCCGCATCGTCTGGTGCATGGTCGAGAAGCAGGGATTCAAGTTCGACGACATCGCCAAGAAGCCATTTGCCAATGCCAATTTCACGCCCGACATCACCAACCTGGTGACCTATGTCGCCAGCCATTCGCGCAACATGAAAATTGCCGTGCCGCTCAAGGAGCCGAAGGTGCGTGAAGCCTGGGAGATCGGCAAGGAAATTGCGGCCTATCGCGCCGGCCCCTACGACTTTTCCTGCAACACCTGCCACGGCACTGACGGCAAGCGCATCCGCATGCAGAACCTGCCCAACCTCAGCACGCCTGCCGGCGCGATGAAGGGCGTCCAGGGCTGGCCGGGCTATCGCATGACCGGCGGCGTGATGCTTACCCACCAGTGGCGCATGGGCGATTGCTTCCGCCAGCAGCGTTTCCCGGAACCGAAGTACGCCTCCGACGCGGTCGCATACCTGCTGACCTACATGATCGGCAACGCCAACGGCCAGGTCTACAAAGGCCCGGGCATCAAGCGCTAACAGGGAGACAGACATGAAAAACAATATTCTGCCGGCCGCCATGGCCACCCTCCTCCTGATTGCTCTGCCGGCCGCCGCGGAAGGCGACTATCGCGCCAAGGCCATCGCAGTCATCAAGAAGGACTTCCAGCCGAGAGGCCAGGCATCCATCGACCGCCTCGCCGAAGACGGCTTGCAGGCCGTCTGCAATCGCACCGGCAACAAACCGCCGGAAGGCGTCGGCAAGGCAATGGAAGCTGACCAGTTGGCCAACGTCAAGTATCCGGCCGACGGCAAGCTGATGGGCGACTGGAAGGCCGGCGAGAAGCTGGCACAGAGCGGTCGTGGCTTTACCTGGTCCGACAAGCCCGGCCTGCCGGTCGGCGGCAACTGCTACAACTGCCACCAGATCAGTCCGAAAGAAACTTCATTCGGCACCATCGGGCCAAGCTTGTATCAGTTCCTCAAGCTGCGCGGCACCCAACCGGATATTCAGAAATACGTGTATTCGAAAATATACAACGCCAAGGCCTACAACCTCTGTTCGGACATGCCGCGCTTCGGCCATATCAGTGCGCTGGGCGAAAAGCAGATCAAGGATCTGGTTGCCCTGCTGCTCGATCCCGAGTCGCCGGCAAACAAATAGGACTGATGTTCGCTCCACAAGCCTGATCTCGGTCAGGCTTTTTTATGTCCCCGGCGTTCGAGCCGGGGACGGTATCCCCCGCTGGGATTTCCCCCGCAAGAGGTGTCACGATGTCCTCGATGAACCGCCGCGAATTTCTGCAAATGCTGGCCGCCGCCTCGGTAGCCGGTGCCGCACTCGACGCCCGTCCGTTGCTGGCCGCGGGAAATGCCGACGCGCTTTACGACCTGCCGAAGTTCGGCAACGTGCATTTCATGCACTTCACCGACTGCCACGCCCAACTGCTGCCGATCTGGTTCCGCGAACCGAGCGTCAATCTCGGCATCGGCGCCGCGCTGGGCAAGGCGCCACACCTGGTCGGCGAGCACCTGCTCAAGGCCTTCAAGATCAAGCGCGGGACGCACGAGGCGCACGCCTTTACCTATCTCGATTTCGCCCAGGCCGCCAAAACCTACGGCAAGGTCGGCGGCTTCGCGCATCTGGCGACGCTGGCCAAGCGCTTGCGTGCGGGGCGCCCCGGCGCACTGCTGCTCGACGGCGGCGATACCTGGCAGGGCTCCGCCACCGCCTTGTGGAGCAAGGGGCAGGACATGGTCGATGCCTGCAAGCTGCTCGGCGTAGACATGATGTCGGCGCACTGGGAATTCACCCTGGGCGACAAGCGTGTGCAGGAAATCGTCGACAAGGATCTGAAGGGCAGGATCGAGTTTCTCGCCCAGAACATCAAGACCACCGACTTCGGCGATCCAGTGTTCGCGCCTTATGCGATGCGCGAGATGAACGGCGTGCAAATCGCGGTGATCGGCCAGGCCTTTCCCTACACGCCGATCGCCAACCCTCGCTACATGATGGCGGACTGGACTTTCGGCATCCAGGACGAGAACATGCAGAAGATGGTGGACGAGGTGCGCGCCAAGGGCGCCAAGGTCGTCGTCGTCCTCTCGCACAACGGCATGGATGTCGACCTCAAGATGGCTACCCGCGTCACCGGCATCGATGCCATCCTCGGCGGCCACACCCATGACGGCGTGCCGCGACCGATCACCGTGAAGAATGCCGGCGGCCAGACGCTGGTCACCAATGCCGGCTCCAATGGCAAGTTCCTCGCCGTGCTCGACTTTGCCGTGCGCGATGGGAAGGTTCAGGATTTCCGTTACAAGCTGCTGCCCATCTTCTCCAATCTGCTGCCGGCCGACGCCGAAATGGCCAGCTACATCGACAAGGTACGCGCTCCGCACAAGGCGAAACTGGAAGAGAAACTCGCGGTTACCGAAGGCCTGCTCTACCGGCGCGGCAACTTCAACGGCAGTTGGGACCAGTTGATACTGGATGCCATCATGGAAGTCAGGGGCGCCGACATCGGCTTCTCGCCGGGCTTCCGCTGGGGCACCACGCTGCTGCCTGGTAGCGCGATCACTTTTGAACACCTGATGGACCAGACCGCGATCACCTACCCGCAATCGACCCTGAACGAGATGAAGGGCGAGCGCGTCAAGGAAATCCTCGAAGACATCGCCGACAACCTCTACAACCCGGACCCCTATTACCAGCAGGGCGGCGACATGGTGCGCGTCGGCGGCATGAGCTACAGCTGCGACCCGAATGCCAGGGCGGGCAGCCGCATTTCAGACATGCGCCTGCATGACAAGCCAATGGCGGCGGACAAGACCTACAAGGTTGCCGGCTGGGCACCGGTCGATCCCTCTGCTACCGGCGAACCGGTGTGGGACGTCGTCAGCCGCTGGCTGAAAGACAAGAAGACCGTCAGCACGCGCAAAGTCAATGTGCCAAAGCTGATCGGCATGAAGGGCAATCCGGGCATCGCCTGAATTGCCGGTTGCGAAAAACTGCAAGAAAGAAGGAAGCCACCCACGTCATGACCGCAATTTCGGACGTAAGAATCAGATGCGGCCACTGCCGCGCCATCTTCGCCTGCCCCGTAGCCTTCCGGGACCTGGAGACTCTCGAAAGTGCCGTCGCGGCCGGGCTGCAGGCCACCTGCCCCTCATGCGGACAGGTGGTTAACTGCACCATGAAAAACATGATGTGGCGCAATGCGGACGGATCTCCTGGCGGGGTGTCTGCGTAAATTCACACTCCTGTTGCTGCACGTATCGCATCCGCCCACGGCATATCCCAAACGACTCGACTCGAACTCGCGCGGAAATTTGCTACATTCTGACCCATGAGCATAAACATCGCCCAACTGCTTTTGCGCGCTGCGCAGGTCCACCCGCAGCGGCCCGCGCTGGCCCATGGCACGCGCCTGCTGGCAAGCTATGCCGAGCTGGCCGTGCGCGTCGGCCGCCTTGCCGCCGGCCTGGCGGCGCGGCTGCAACCCGGTGACCGCGTCGCCCTGGTGATGAAGAACTGCCCGCAGTACGTCGAGCTGATGTTCGCTTGCTGGCACGCGGGTTTGGCCGTGGTGCCGATCAACGCCAAGCTGCATCCGAAGGAGCTGGAATTCATCCTCGCCGACAGCGGCGCGCGCCTGTGCTTCGCCACCGCAGACCTCTACCCGGCGCTGGCCCCGCTCGCCGTTGCCGGCGTGGAAGAAGTGATCGACGTCGACGGGCCACAATATGCGCGGCTTTTCGCCGCAGAGCCGATGCCGATTGCGCCGCGCCTGGCCGACGATGCGGCCTGGCTGTTCTATACCAGCGGCACCACCGGCCGGCCCAAGGGTGTGACCCTGACCCATCGCAACGCGATGGCGGCGATCCTCAATTATCTTTCCGACGTGGACAGCATCGCGCCCGGCGACGCCATCATCCACGCCGCACCGATGTCGCACGGTTCGGGCTTTTACATGCTGCCCCACATCGCCCGTGCCGGCGTGAATGTGGTGCCCGAATCGGGCGGCTTCGATCCGGCCGAAATTTACGCGCTGCTGCAGGCGCACCGCGGCGTGACCATATTCGCCGCGCCGACCATGGTCAAGCGTCTGGTCGACCACCCCGGCGATGCCGATACTTCCGGACTCAAAACCATCGTCTACGGCGGCGGTCCGATGTACGTGGCCGACTGCAAGGCGGCGCTGCGGCGCTTCGGCTACAAGCTGGTGCAGATCTACGGCCAGGGCGAATCGCCGATGACAATCACCTGCCTCGACAAGGCCCTCCACGCCGATGTCGCGCATCCGCGCTACGAAGAGCGCCTGGCCTCGGTCGGCCATGCCTTCACCGGCGTCGAGGTCAGGGTCGCTGACGCCGACGATCAACTGCTGCCCGCCGGCGAGATCGGCGAGATCCTGGTGCGCGGTGACACGGTCATGACCGGCTACTGGAACAATCCCGGCGCCAGCGCCGAAACCTTGCGCAATGGCTGGCTGCATACCGGTGATGTCGGCAGCATGGACGAGGATGGCTTCCTGACGCTGAAGGACCGCAGCAAGGACGTCATCATTTCCGGCGGCTCCAACATCTACCCACGCGAAGTCGAGGAAGTACTGTTGCGGCATGCGGCGGTAAGCGAGGTCTCGGTGGTTGGCCAGGCCGATGCCGAATGGGGCGAGATCGTGATCGCCTTCATCGTCGCCCGCGGGCAGGCGCCCGACAGCGCCGAGCTCGACGCCCTGTGCCTGGACAACATCGCCCGCTTCAAGCGGCCCAAGCGCTATGTCATCGTCGAATCCCTGCCGAAGAACAATACCGGCAAGGTGCTGAAGACGCGGCTGCGGGAACTGCTGGCCATGCCGGGCGACGAGCGCTTTGCGCGCTGAATTACGGATGCCCTGATCGCGGTCGCTCAACAAAAATCCCGGCTTGCCGTGACCAGGCTTCCGAGCAACTCGCTGTGATCGAACAGGCGCCTGGCGATCAGGTGCACCACGGCATGTTCGCCCTCGCCTTCGCGCTGCAAAGCTCCGGCGACACCCAATAGCCGGCTGCCGAGCAAAAGTCGGCGCTGGCGGGACGCCACATCCTTGAACACCACGACGTTGGCGCAGCCGGTTTCGTCTTCCAGCGTGACGAAGATGACGCCACTGGCGGTGCCCGGCCGCTGGCGGCAGGTGACGATGCCGGCGCAGCGCACCACGGCGTTGTTGCCGCGCTCGCGCAAGTCCATCGCCGACAGGTAGCGCTTCGCCGTGAGCCGCGCACGCAGCAACGCCAGTGGATGGCGGCCCAAGGTCAAGCCGAGGCTGCGGTAATCGGCAGCGATGTCTTCGCCCTCGCGCGGCGCGGCGAAACTCACCACCTCTTCGCGCGGCGTAACGCCGGCGAACAGATCGCGTTGCAGCGGCACAGCAGCGGCCGCCCACGCCGCCTGGCGGCGATGCCCGGCCAGTTGCGCCAAGGCACCTGCGGCGGCCAGCGCGTCGAGATCGGCGCGGGCAAGATCGGCGCGCCTGGCCAGATCGGCGAGATCGGCAAACGGCGCGGCCTCGCGCGCCGCGACAATGCGGCTGCCCGCCGCTGAAGCGAAGTTGCGCACCTGATGCAAGCCGAGGCGCACGCCACCCAATTCGTTCCCCTCCAGCGTGCTTTCCCAGTCGCTGACGGCAACATCCACTGGCCGCACCTCGACGCCATGACGCCGCGCGTCCTGCACCAGTTGCGCGGCGGAATAGAAACCCATCGGCTGCGAGTTCAGCAAACCGACCAGGAAGGCGGCCGGTTCGTGGCGCTTGAGCCAGGCCGAGACATACACCAGCAACGCGAAACTCGCGGCATGCGATTCGGGAAAGCCGTATTCGCCGAAGCCCTGGATCTGGCGATAGAGCGCCTCGGCGAACTCGTCGGCATAACCGCGACGCTTCATGCCCTCGAGCAGCCGCTCGCGAAACGGCTCCAGCCCGCCCTTGCGCTTCCAGGCCGCCATGGCGCGGCGCAGTTGATCCGCTTCGCCGGGCGTGAAGCCGGCGGCGACGATGGCGATCTGCATCGCCTGTTCCTGGAAGATCGGTATGCCCAAGGTACGTTCAAGCACGCCGCGCACGGCCTCCGACGGGTAGCTGACCGGCTCCAGCCCCTGCCGTCGCCGCAGGTAGGGATGCACCATGTTGCCCTGGATCGGGCCGGGGCGAACCAGTGCCACTTCGATCACCAGGTCGTAGAAGCAGGCCGGCCGCAGGCGCGGCAGCATGGCCATCTGCGCCCGCGATTCGATCTGGAATACGCCGATGGTATCGGCCCGCGAAACCATGGCGTAGGTAGCCGCATCCTCGGCGGGCACGTCGCCCAGCGCGAACGGCCTGCCGTGGCGCCGCTCCACTGCGGCCAGCATGCGGCGGATCGCGCTGAGCATGCCCAGCGCCAGCACATCGACCTTCATCAGGCCCAGCGCGTCGATGTCGTCCTTGTCCCACTGGATCACGGTACGCTCCGGCATCGCGGCGTTTTCCACCGGCACCAGGCGATCCAGCCGCGAGCGCGCGATGACGAAACCGCCGACGTGCTGCGACAAATGGCGCGGGAAACCAATCAGCATTTGTGAAATCGCCAGCCAGCGCTGCACACCGGGCTGTGCCGGGTCGAGTCCGGCCTCGGCAAAGCGCTGCGGCAGTTCGTCGCGCTTTTCCCACCAGGCCAGATTGCCGGCCAGGCGGTCGATGGCGGCCAGCGGAAAACCCAGCGCCCGCCCGGCGTCGCGCAGCGCGCTGCGAGTGCGGTAGGTGATCACGGCGGCGGCCAGCGCGGCGCGTTCGCGGCCGTACTTGGCGTAGATGTACTGGATGACTTCCTCGCGCCGCTGGTGCTCGAAGTCGACATCGATGTCCGGCGGCTCGTTGCGCTCCTTCGAGACGAAGCGCTCGAACAGCATCGCGGCGCGCGCCGGGTCGACCTCGGTGATGTTGAGCGCATAGCACACCGCCGAGTTCGCCGCCGAGCCGCGCCCCTGGCACAGGATGCCCTGCCCGCGCGCCCAGGCGACGATGTCATGCACCGTCAAAAAATACGGCGCATAGGCCATCTCGGTGATCAGCCGCAACTCGTGTTCGGCCTGCGCCTGCACCTTGTCTGGTACGCCAACGGGATAGCGCCGCGCCAAGCCCTCTTGCGTCAGTTGCCGCAGCCAGGAGTCCGGCGTCTCGCCCGCCGGCACGACTTCGTCCGGATACTCGTAGCGCAGTTCGTCGAAGGAGAATGCACAGCGCGCGGCAATCTTCACCGTCTCGGCCAGCAGTTCGGGCGGATACAGGCGCGCCAGCGCAAGGCGCGAGCGCAGGTGGCGTTCGCCGTTGGCAAACAGCGCCGCGCCGGCTTCAGCCACCGTGGTATTCAAACGCAGCGCGGCCAGTACGTCCTGCAACGGCCGCCTTGAGCGCGCATGCATGTGCACGTCGCCCGCGGCGACCAGTGGCAGGTGCGTCGCCGCCGCGAGTTCGCGCAGCTGCGCCAGGCGCTCATGGTCGTCAGGCCGCAGATGTCGCTCGAAGGCGATCCAGCCGCGCCCGGCGAAGTGCTCGGCCAGCCAGTGCGCATCGGCGGCGAAAGTCGGTGCTGGCGGTACGCCGTCCGCAAGGGATACCGCCCCCGGCTCCGCCGGAGGCATAACTTTCCATGACGGAACCCACAGTGCCAGGCAATCCGGCACGCCGCCGCCATCCCAGCCGGCAAGATCCTTGCGCGTCAGGTGGTAGGCGCCCTTTTCCGCTCGTCTGCGTCCCAGCGTCACCAGTGCCGAGAGATTGCCGTAACCGGCGCGATTCTGCGCCAGCAGCACCAGCCTCATGCCGCAGGCGAGACGCAGTTCGGTGCCGTGGATCAGTTGCAGCGCCATGCCCCGTGCCGCCAGGTGGGCGCGCACGCTACCGGCGAAACTGCATTCATCGGTGATCGCCAGTGCCGTATAGCCCAGCCGCACGGCGCGCGCCACCAGTTCCTCAGCGTGCGAGGCACCACGCAGGAAACTGAAGTTGGAAATGCAGTGGAGTTCGGCGTAGGCCGGCAGGGATGACATGGGATTGCGATAACTGTTTTTATATATGGGGTATCCACTTAGCTCCACTAAGCGGTTTTCCTTGTTTTTTTGCTCTTGATGTCGCCGTAGGTGATCGTTGAGGTGGCGACGGCTTGTTGCATCAGGCGATAGAAGAGCAAGCCGCGCGAACGGGAGGTTCGGCGGTTGAATCGGAACACGAATTCGTCGAGATAGGCATCCACCTGATGGGGCTGGATGGCGCCGTGGTGTGTCCCCATGATCCAGCGCTTGACGAGAGAGGCCACGCGATGGACTCCCGGCATGGAGACATGGGCGGGCGTATCGGACCCGAGCATGACGTGGCGGTCGTGCGCGTAACCTGACGACGCGACAGATCGGTAAGCGGCCGATCCATCGGTGGAAATCGTGCTGCCGGCACAGACGACATCCTGAACGAAGGGCAGCACATGAGCCTCGGTATCTTCAGGGATACGGCGCAGGCGGATACGGCCAAACCCTTTGGGATCGAGGAGTTCCACGGCGACGACCACCAACACCTTGTTGGTGTTGCTTTTCCTTTTTCTTGAAGCAGTTGCGGGAGGCTTGTCGGTAATGTCCAGGTAGGTTTCATCGACCTCGACACGCCCTTTGAGCTGATCCCGACCGGGACGAACCATGGCATGGCGGAAGCGATGAAGCATAGTCCATGCGGTTTGGTAGCTCCCCACTCCCAGTACACGCTGTAACCCGAGGGCACTGACCCCTTGCTTTTGATTGGTCAGATACCAGGCGGCAGCAAACCAGACCCGGAGCGGGGTACGTGTCTTGTCGAAAATGGTTCCTGCCGTAATCGAAGTCTGGTGGCGGCAATGGCGACACATCAGCCGTGTGCGACTGGCCCGATAGGCGGGCGCCATGATCGAACACGCCGGACAAACAAATTCTTGCGGCCAGCGCAGCCGCTCCAAATACGCATGGCAAGCCTCCTCCGTGACGAACCAGTCCAGGAAATCATTCCAGGTTCGGGGGTAGTCTTTTCCGGAAATTGGCGGTAGTATCTGGATGTCCATCCAGCGCATTCTAGCTCAAGTGGAGCTAAGTGGA
>Ga0209211_10002659_pt1 | contig 30443 bp, 31 predicted proteins | sample RifGroA2_FD_183992 | JGI IMG/M metagenome (GOLD analysis project Ga0209211, IMG submission 183992) | Groundwater microbial communities from Rifle, Colorado, USA - Groundwater A2 (SPAdes) (version 2) | ecosystem: Environmental > Aquatic > Deep subsurface > Groundwater | place: Rifle, Colorado...
TTCTAGAAGATGTTGACATCAACATCGGAGTGACTGACGAACCGATGGTAACGTTGTCTAACACTAAATTCTTAATCGTTCCAGAGGAAACATAACCGAAGACTCCGGTATAGGTTGCTGCTGTTCCAAAAGTTACATTCTTAATTGAGAATCCCATGCCATCGAATGTTCCAGAGAATGAGGATGTGAATGGTGAAACGAAAGTTGTTCCTGAGAAATCGAGATCATTATCTAAAACAAAGTTTCCCGCTCTGTTTGTCTTCATTGCCAGAAATTCTTCTGTTGTCGTAATATGTTGCGTGACTGCGGATGCGAGTTCAAAAACTTTTTCGCCAATCATCAATGAATCTCTTTCCATCGTTGCGTATACCTTAACGGTATAAGCAATTGCGTTATCTAGTGCTGAAAACTTGATTGCTACCAAATCAGCTTCTGTAGCGATTTCCTTTGAATTGGAAAGTGTTCCGTCTGCTTTAAAAAGCTTGACGATGATCCCTCCGGTAATTTCTTCTTCCGGATCATCAATCACGACAGTGAATGTGATTGCTGTCTGTTCGATTTCAACATCTGTGAAGGTTGCTTCTACTGATGTCTTTTCCGTACATCCAGCAAGTAAAACGATAAAGAGAACACTGAAGATGATGCCAATAATTTTTTTCATAATCCACCTCGTAATTTTGTCATTGTTTGAGAAAGTCTGCTTAAAACGATTGCTTTGCCTAACAAAGCAAGTGAAATTGGAAGACTTGGTCCATGCATGTCGCCAGTCGTTGCGATTCTAAGCGACATGAATAAGGGCTTGCCCTTTGTTCCCGTATCCAATCCGGTTTTTTTAATGAGCGGTTCAATGCTTTCCGCAGTAAATTCAGCAGTTTCTAAATTCTTATAGAACGCTTCTAATATAGGAAGACTTTGGTTTTCTACCAGGAATTGATAAGATTCATCAAGAAGGGTGAACGTTTCATGGAAGAATGCCTTATATAAGGAAACAATTTCTCCGATATGTGTCATCCGGTCATGTAAAATACCTACCAAAAGCTTTAACCATTCCTCACTTGGTATTTCAATCTTATCCTTTTCTAGGAAGACTCTGCATTTTGGAGCTAAGTCTTCAATAGAAAGCTGTTTGATATACTTGCTATTGACATAGGCAAGCTTTTCCTTATCGAACATCGCTGGAGCTTTAGAGAGTCTGTTTGGATCGAAATGCTTAATGATTTCTTCCTTTGTCAATATTTCTTGATTATCGTTAGGAGACCATCCCAATAAAGAGATGAAGTTGAACATCGCTTCTGGAATATATCCGATTTCCTTATATTCAGAAATGAATTGAATAACATTCTTATCTCGTTTAGAAAGCTTTTTCTTCTGTTCGTTCACAATGATGGTCATATGACCGAACTGAGGCATTTCCCATCCGAATGCGCGGTATACCAGCACCTGTTTGGGTGTATTGGTAATGTGCTCTTCACCGCGCAGCACATGCGTGATTTCCATCAAGTGATCATCGATGACCACTGCGAAATTATAAGTCGGTATTCCATTGTCTTTCATGATGATCCAATCTTCAACATCATTGCTGTTAAAATGCAGATCTCCTCTGACAATATCTTTAAAACTGCAATCCGTATCCTTAGGAATCTTGAACCGGATCGCATATTGATCACTGTTTTCACGGTAATCCTTATATGCCATGCCTTTTTCTAATAAAATATCTGCATATTTTCGATAAAGATCCAATCTTTCAAGTTGACGATATGGACCATAAGCTCCGCCTTTATCAGGGGATTCGTTCCAATCGAGTCCCAGCCATCTTAAATTATCCAATTGGGAGGCTTCTCCTCCAGCAACATTTCTAGCAACATCCGTATCTTCGATGCGAATGATAAAATCGCCTCCGAAATGACGCGCGAATAAATAATTGAATAGTGCACTGCGTGCATTACCGATATGTAATTGTCCTGTTGGACTTGGTGCGTAGCGCACTCTGACCTTGTTCATCTGTTTTCCCATCCTTACATGCAACTTATATTATACGATATATTCACTTATTTAACAATGCTTATCTGAACTTATTCATAATTCAAAGATCCGGTATAACCGATGGACTTTAGGTATCTATTTGTCTGTTTTCTTGTATGAAATACAACAACCTTGTCTTTATAGATTTCTTCATACTTCTTCATCAGCATTCTGGAGTCTTTTTTTCTGCCTTCAAAAAGGATCCACCAGATGAAACTCAAGTTCAAGCGTTCCTTGCATCCATCTGCAATCGTATCTCTGTTTTGATTGTGATATTTGATTCTTCTTTTCACTGCGCCATAGAGGCATTTAAAGCGGTTAAAATTGAATATGAAGAGTTGATCTGCTTGTTCGTACCGTTCTGTGGCAAGCTTTCTATAGGTACCATCGATAATCCAGGAATCTTGCTTGATAAAGTCTTTAATCTCGGATTCGACGACTTTTTTATCCCGTTCAACCCAGTTCGGTCCAAAGAAAATACGGTCGATATGGAGCGCTGGAAGATGATAATGATTTGCGAGTCTTTTGGTAAATGTGGATTTTCCTGAGCTAGAGTAGCCGATGACAAGTATTTTCATAGTTTTTCCTTCATTTCGCGGTAGGCTTGCAGCCAGCTTTTTTTAACCTTGGTCGTATCTCCGAGTCGTACAAAAATCATGGTGAATAAGGATAAAGTGATAAAGATGGTCGCGTAAGGGAATAAGATCAAACGGCCGTAATTATCCATTAAAATACCTGAAAAGATCGGAGTGAAAATCTGAGCGGACATGGATGCTGCATAGTAATACCCTGTGTATCTTCCCACATCGTTTCCTTTTGAAAGTTCAACAACCATGACATAGGTGTTGATGCCGATCATCGTCCAGCCGATACCGGCGATACCGATGATTCCGGCTGTTTTCCAAGCTTCGTTTTCTTGTAGGAAATATACAGATCCCATCGCGATGATCAAAATGACCATGCCCAGCAATACCGTTCTTTTTCTACCTAAGATCATCGATAAAATCCCAATAGGGAGAATGATGAGCACGATGAACACCTGGGCGATGATGAATGGGAAATCAAAGAAATTCAAGTTAAGAACCTTCGGAAGATAATCCGATATTTTTGACATGACCGCGTTATATCCTGCGAATAGCAGGAATACCGAGGTCAGCATCAGATAGAGTGAAATCCGGCGTTTCCTGGTCATTTGGGCGATTCCATTTTTTTGCCCATCGTTATCCTGGCTGAAGATTTGAAGCTGCTTTTCAATATCTTGTTTTTCCTTGACAAGCTTAGGTTCCCTGACCTTCCAAAGGAATATGCCTAAAACAATGATCATGATGATGGCAATCATGAAATATACGCTGCCGTGATAATCATAGGAATGGGTATCGATGCCGCTTAAATTGATGATATAAATGGAGAGCACGCCTCCTAATGTTCCCATTAAGGTAATGATCGCGTTCGCTTTACTGCGCAGAGGCTTGATGGTGACGTCTGGCATGAGCGCTACGGCTGGAGAACGATAAATCGCCATCGAGACTAAGGCGACAAATAAAATCCCTACAAACACGAGGAGATTGCCTAGATTGTTCGAGGTGACCTCCCATGCCCGGTTGGATAGATAGTTATAATATAAATCTCTGATGATGGATAGTTCTCGGTTTGTCAGCTCTGTCGGATGATCTGAAATAATTTCGAGCATCGGTATTTGGATATCATCTTCCCATAAATCCAATTCAAAACCGCTGATTTTCCCGAGGTTGAAGCTTTCCTCGCGTTCTAATGTCATATTATCAACAACGGTCAGCCAGTGCTCGGAATCTCTGACATCCGCGAGATCATTAAATGCGATGTCGTAGTGGTTTTCTACGATATCGGTCGCTTGTATTTTTAAGGTTTGAACTTGATCGGTATAGGCAAGCGCCATAAAGGCGAATGCGGATAATACAGTACCAACCACGATATAAGGAGTTCTTCTTCCTCTTTTTGAGTTGCTTTTGTCGGATAATGCGCCAAAAAGCGGTAATAAAATAACCGCCATAATGTTGTCGAATGCCATCACGATTCCAGACCAAGTCTGATTCAATCCAAACTTGTCAATTAAGGTGCGTGCGATGAGCATATCATAGGTTTGCCAGAATAGTGAAATGATAAAAAAGATTAAACCGACATAAAACGTGTTGCGATAATTCAACTTCATAAACAGACCTCAAAAGTTAGATTCATTCATATTATACTATAAAAAAAAGAAAGGGACCCAATTTGGGTCCCAAACTGATTAACGTTTTGAGAACTGTGAAGCTTTTCTAGCTTTCTTAAGTCCATACTTTTTACGTTCCTTGGAACGTGGGTCTCTTGTTACGAGTCCAGCAGGTTTTAAGATCAAACGCAATTCTGGATTGATTTCCATTAAAGCGCGTGTGATGCCCAAACGGATTGCTCCAGCTTGTCCTGTAAGACCGCCACCGTAAACGTTGACGGAAATATCATACTTGCTTTCGCTTTCTGTTAAAGCGAGTGGTTGCACAACGTCTAGACGTGTTGCAGCAGATGGAATATAATCTTCAAATGTGCGTCCATTGATAATGAATTCGCCTTTGCCACTTGTAAGAATAACTCTTGCTACTGATTTTTTACGTCTTCCTGTTGCGAAATATTGTACGAGTTCTTTAGCCATTTAGTTATACCTCCAATTTTTCTGGTTGTTGAGCCTGATGCTTATGTTCAGGACCAGCATACACAAACAGCTTGTCTGCCATTTGTTCGCCTAAACGAGTATGTGGTAACATACCAATCACAGCTTTTTCAACCATGCGTGTTGGGAATTTAGCCATAACATCTTGAGCTGCCAGTGAAGAAAGACCGCCATTATAGCCCGAGTAGCTATAATAAAGCTTTTTAGTCCATTTTTTACCGGTTAATTTAATTTTTTCAGCATTAACGACGATCACATAGTCACCGCAGTCTACATGTGGAGTGTAGATAGGTTTATGCTTTCCTCTTAATACGGATGCGACTTCGGTTGCTAAGCGACCTAAAGTCTTGTTTTCTGCGTCTACGACAAACCATTTACGAGTGATAGTTTGCGCATTTGCCATGTAAGTTTTCATTGTGTGTTTTCTCCTTATATTCTTATTTTTTTTGAAATAAGGGCTTTCAAGTGGATAAAAATTTATTGTACCTATGTAATATTACTATATTAGATATCAATTGTCAACACTTTTATGTATGAATTCATTGTTTTTGAACAGTTTGGAAAGGCCTGGTTGCGTGGAATGAAATCAGGTCTTTTTGAAAGGGCTTGATCCATAGAAAAGAAAAAATGACTCCTCATCGAGGAATCAAGTTTTCGTAATAATTTATCGTTATTATTATGGTTTAGTTACTGTGGTTGCATCTAGTGATACGCTTGTTTGAGCGTAAATCATACCTGTGATTGTTGAACCTGTACCCATGCTGACATTGGTCATCGATAGGATGACGCCTTGGAAATCAGCACCAGATCCGATTGCTACTGTATCAGCGACAACCCAGAAAATGTTTTCTGGCAAAATGCCACCAGTTAATGTAATCTGTGTATTTGCTGCCATAGTCAACGTACCTGCAATTTGGAAAATGAAGATATCAGTTGAACTACCATCTAGTGTTAAGTCTGTGTTGATTAAAACATCATTACTCCACATGTATACACCGCTTGCAAGTGTTTTTCCACTTAAATCGCCTGTGTATAATTCTGTAAAGTCTGCTGTTCTTCCTGCACCGTCAGTATAAGCGGTCATCATGTCCGCTACTGCTGTTGTGAGGTAAACCGGAGTATCAATGAGATAATCTGCTGCGAAGACTTGGCCTGTGACTAAAGATGAAGTCGCAAACTCAGTTCCGCTGTCCATGATCAAACCAAATCCTGTAATATAGGATGCTGATACTGGGCTGACTCCGATGTTTCCAACGACTGATGTCGTACCAGTAGTTGCAATGCCTGTCTTGGAAAGGATAACGAAATCATCTGCTGTACCTAAATTGATGACTGCAATGACTTTCGTTCCGTTTTGCTTGCTTGCATTGAATGCTTGTGTTGCTGATGCTAGATCATCAACTGCATCTGAAACTTCTGCATTGGTCAAAGGAATTTGTGTCAATACAAGCTCAGCAGCAGCGATTGCTGCGGCATATGTTGCTTGATCAGCAGCAATAACCCATTGAACATCTGGTACAAATGCTGATGCGCTTGTTCCAACCATGGTATCATCCATGTTGTTGTTTGCAGCCGCAATCGCATCTGCAAGAGGTGCAGAATTGTCTGTAACTTGATTGCTGATGGTAACAACGAGTTCAGCGCTCAGTGTTGGTGTGCTTTGTGGAACGACCTTGACTGTGACGATACCATTGGTTACAGCAGTTAATAAACCTGACTGATTGATGGTTGCCGATCCCGTGCCGTCAGTGACTGACCATGTGACGAGTTTGTTCGTCGCATCATCAGGAGTTAGCGTAACAGATAATTGTAATGTTCCCGCATGTGTAGTGATTGTAGTTGCAGCACCTGCGCTTTGCATGGTAATTGCCGTGACTGGAACGGAATTATCTGCCTTTTCTGTACATCCCATCACTGCGAATAGCAATCCGATGGAAAGTAACAACAATAAAACCTTAAACATTGTGTTTCCTTTTAATGCCTTCATTCTTATTTCTCCTTTTGTGAACATCTATGAAAATAATGTTATTTGTATGTTCGTTTTTACTTTACCATGAAATTTATGATAAAAAACATTCGTCATGCCTTTATGTTTTATTTCACTTAAACGAAAAATCACCAATAAAAACACGATTCTCTACAAAAAATATAGACATGGACACACGATTGTCAACATATAATGACGCTTTACCTCATTGAACTACTTTTGGGTACTCAGTTTGAACCAACAAAAAATACCATTTATATTGATAAACTCAGAATTATTTAATGTTGACTTCATCTTCCCAATGCTTTTTTTCAATATCATCTGCATGATTCGACGGTTCAAGACAACTCTTTTTTGATCCACTTGGAATCATTAACAACATACTTCACCATCCAATCGCTACTTTACTGTAAAAAAGTACACCGTAAACAGCACAACACATTTGTAATGTTTGCGTATGATTTCGATTGCTGTCGAAGGACTGGAATTGATCTCTAAACTTGATGACTGGTATGGATTGATCCATTTCTTGTCATCTAATCACGACAAATAGCAATACGATTGAAAGCATCAATATTAAAATTTTAAACATTAAGCTCCATTTTAGAGTTTTCATACCTAGTTCTCCTTTGTGAATATAGATGTAATTAGAGATGTATGTATGTATATTTTGACTTTACCATGAATATTGTGATTAATTTCAACAAATACTCATTATGTTATTTTTCACTAAATTGACAGTATCAAATGAAAATTTGTTTTTTTTATTAAATTATAAAAAAAGCGTTCACATTAGTGAACGCTTAGTAACACATTATTGCATTAAATTATTGATTCATCCTTATTTTGATTCATCAATAAATACCGTATTTGTTAACATATCGACGATGACTTTCTCATTTCTGCTGGTTGGAATGTTCTTTCCGATGTAATCTGCACGAATAGGCAACTCCCGGTGTCCTCTATCAATCACGATGGCAAGTTGAATCTGTTTGGGCCTTCCGTGATCATTTAACGCATCCATTGCTGCTCTAACGCTTCTGCCAGTATAAAGGACGTCATCGACAATGATCACATTTTTGTTTTGTACATCAAGATCCTGATTTTTTGGGTCTTTCTTAGTTTCAAGGTCATCTCGGTATGCGGTGATGTCAAGTGGATAAATGCTGACATCCACGTCAGCAAATCTTTTTAAATTATCCTTAAGAATTTGAGCAATCGGATAGCCCTTCTTTAAAATGCCGACTAAAACAAGATCAGATAGATCCTGGTTGTGTTCGATAATCTCGTGTGTCATTCTTTTTAATGTTCTGGAGAGTTGTTCTCCATTCATAATTTCCTTCATCTTATCACCATTTCTATCATAACATTTTTTACATATTTTACAGTTGATTTTTCAAAAAAGCATGATATACTTGTAACAGTATAGGTCCTTTAAGCAATGCCCGTGAGCATAGCAAGGTATCAGATCATCATACCTAAAATTAAAGGACACCATTGGTGTCTTTTTTGTTAGAGGCCTTACAATCTAAAGAGGGAGATTGAAAAGATGAACGGAAACGGTTTAATTGTGGGGATTAATGAAAAGCCGAAATCAATCGGCAGTTGGATTGTATTAAGCCTTCAGCATGTATTCGCAATGTTTGGAGCAACCGTGTTGGTACCTTTACTGACAGGTCTTGATGTGGGGGTCGCACTGGTTGCGAGTGGTATCGGTACGTTGATTTACATTTTGTGCACGAAAGCCAAGGTTCCGGTCTACTTAGGAAGCAGCTTCGCCTATATACCAGCAATTACCGCAGCAGTGCTGTCAACAGCAGGTGCGGGAACAGCTTATGTCGGATTGATGGTTGTTGGACTTATCTATGTTGCAGTCGCGCTGATTATTAAGGTCTTTGGCAGTGGTTGGTTAAAGAAAGTCTTACCTCCAGTCGTTATCGGACCGATGATCATCATCATCGGGATGACACTCGCTCCAGTCGCAGTCGGTTCCTCAGGATTTGATGGGCAATCCGGATGGAAAGTTCCATTAGTTGCACTGATAACCTTCCTCACTGTCGTTGTATTATCAATTAAAGCAAGAGGTTTCTTAAAAATTGTTCCGTTTCTGGTTGCGATTCTAGTCGGTTATGTTGCAGCAATAGTGTTTGGTTTGTTTGTAACAGACAATCCCGATCAATACGTCAGAATATTTGCAGGTTGGAATCAAGATTTCTTCATTCTGCCTTCATTTGCTGGAGCAAAATTCCTACAGTTTCCAAACTTCAGTTTCATCGGAACCTATCCAATTGACTTCTCTGCAGTCTTGATGTTCGCTCCACTCGCATTCGTAACGATTGCTGAACATATCGGAGACCATGTCGTCTTAGGAGAAATCACAGGTAATGACTTCTTAACCGATCCAGGTTTGGATAAAACGTTGATGGGTGACGGTATCGCAACATTCGTCGCAGCAGCAATCGGTGGGCCAGCAAATACAACTTACGGAGAAAACACAGGCGTTATCGCAATCACTAAGGTCGGATCTGTATGGGTTACCGGACTCGCAGCAGTTTTCGCAATCCTTCTTGGATTCTTTGGATGGATTCAAGCGTTCATCAATAGCATTCCTTGGGCAGTCATCGGCGGCATGACAATCGTGTTATACGGTCTGATTGCAGCAAACGGCGTTAAAATATTAATTAAGGATAAGACAGATCTTGGAAATATGAAGAATTTGATCATCGTTTCTACGATGCTGGTTATCGGTTTGGGTGGAGCAATCTTAAATATCAACTCGGCATCCGCATTATCAGGCATGAGCTTTGCAGCAATCGTAGGTATTTTATTGAATCAAGGTATCAACCTGCTTGAAAGAATAGGGAAAAAAGAATAGATTATCCAAAGAAATATAAAAAAGGAGTGTTCAATTGAACGCTCCTTTTTGACGTATTTATTCTTTTTGTTCACTCTTCTTGATCAATCTTTCTGGATGCCTCATTGAAAATATTCTTGAGATTTGAGCGACAATCGCGTCAGGATTGGTATCCTTCAATACCAGGTCCGCAGCGTTCTTCACTTCATCCGATGACGATCCCAAGGCAATCGCGTAATCCGCGCTTTGCATCATCGGAATATCGAATACCTTCGAACCTAATACAACAAGCTTTGTGAAATGATATTGATCCATCAGTTTTTTAATAGATTCATATTTCTTCGCTTCATGGTCATAAATACGCATGAAATAATAACCGTACATGCCCTCAAAGGGATAAACTTGAATATCTAGAGTGCGATCTGGGTTAAGTTCTCTGATCTCTTTCGCCATCCTGAATATTTCTTCTTCAATATCGATCAGCATGAACAATAAAACCTGACAATCCTTGTTTGGCAATCCTGTGATGTGATTTTTATAGAAATCTTTTTTATGTTGCTCATAATAATAGCGTTCCGCCAAGCTTTTGATCGGACCATTGAAAACAGTTAAGACATCATCCATGACGGAATATGCGAAAGCTGATTTTTTTTCCTTCTCGAAATAAGCTTCAAGAATCGTTCTATCTTCTTTCATGATTGGTTTGGTTTCAAGATACTCCTGATTTTTCATATCATAGAGAGCCGCACCCTTCATAATGATCAATGGCAACGTAAAGCTCACACCATTAAGCGCTTGAAACAATGTGGAAGGGGTTCTTGTAGTTGCTACCGTGATATTTGCTCCATGTCTGATCAAATGGTTCAATTTATGCTTGGAATAACCGGATAACTCCTGATTATCGATGAATAGCGTTCCATCTAAACCGGTAACGAATAATATTTCTTTGTTTTTAATATGGTTGAAATGAATCCCGTTAATCAATAAAGCGACAATGACCCCGAAAATAGTCGAGAAAATGCGGTTGACTGCAAAATACTCGATGGGAAGATTGTTTCTAATCGAAACGGTAATGCTTAAATATGTCAGTACGGTAACGAATGTCGCCATTGTCTGTTTCATGAGGACTGTTGAATAAATGAGTGGAATCACCGCAATCCCAACAAGCAGATAGAAGGATAACAAATTCAAGGAATTGATCAACGATGTTTCAATCGGGTTATGCAACACCATTTCATACATGTTGACAATAAAAACACCGTAGATCCCGCCGATGACGGATCCCATGGATCTGATGCGCGCTTGCCTGAAGCTTGCCGTATAATCGCTTTGAAGCGAATATGCCGCTGCTATCCCTGCAAAGAATGGTGAATACCATAACGATGCAATCTCAGGATTAATCACGTGAATCAATAAATAAAACAATAGAGTAACTAAAATGGCCAGTGCGGTCTTAATATTACGTAAACCAATTTTTGGCATTAAAAACATCTCTTTTCTTATATCGAAATCCAAGGATTAAAAATTATTTTTGAACTTATACTTTCCATCTTTATCCCATATACCCCAAAACGCTCCATACTCGCCTTCATGGTTCATTTTCCAGATTTCATCAAAGGATGAAAAATAGATGAGATCAATCTGCTCATTTTTAACCCAGGTTTGGGTTTGAATGAAGTAATTCAAGGCATTCTCATAAGATGGAATCGCTTCTCCATAAGGTTCGCCTTTTGTCGGCCAACCTGTTTCGCTGATGATGACTTTTTTACCATTTGCCGCCTTTATGGCGAATTTATACATTTCTTTCATATAATTGAGTGATGTCTCCAAACTGCAGTGTTCCCAAAACGGATAGCAGTTCACCAAAATAACATCACATGCATCAACGATTTCAGGATAGTTTTCAAAGGTGTAATAGGCATCTACATAACCTACTTGCACATTCGGAACCGCTTCTTTAACCCGGTTGATATAATCGATTAAGACTTCAATCTCCAAATCTTCTCTTAAAAGCACTTCATTGCCGATGGCTAAAATATCCGCATGTCCCGCTTTCGCGATTGCGATTGCGTTATTGATTTCCTTTTCATTGGATTCAAGATCATCGCCGATCCAAGCTCCAACCATGGTTTTCAAGCTTTTTTCATGTGCGATTCTTGGAATCACTTCATTGCCATTCGTACAGGAGAACGTACGGATCCATTTGGTATAAGGTCTGATGACTTCAAGGCGATCTGCAATTTGCACATCGCTGATTTGAGATAAATCTCCAGGATTTTGGCCTTCAAGATAAGCGCTGAAGCTGATGCCATGGATTTTATCCTGAAGGATATCCCACATTCTTTTTTCTAGGATCGCTAAATTGTTTTCTTCAATGACATGCTTACCAATGTCTTTTTTATCGACATTCAAGTATCGAATCTTTTTTCTGGGTTTTGACATCGCTTTTCTCCTTACGCATCATGATTGTTCAATGATCTTATGCTGTCATGATGATTTCTTGTATTTTTAATCGTTAACAAATTTAACAACCAACTCCATGGTCGCTACCTTCGATAAAGTTTCGTGAATCGAGCAATGCTTTGCGCCTAATTGCGCAGCTTTCAGCATTTTCTCTTCATCGCTTGGTTTATAAACCACCATTTCAATTTTAACATAATCCAGCGTTGTTGGTAACGTTTCTCTTTTCGTACCTGAAATTTCTAACGTAGCACGATCAAAGGTCAGTCTCATTTTCTGAGAAACACTCAAAAATGTTGCGTAAAAACAAGATCCGAGCGCACCATATAGCAAATGATATGGCTGAGCTCCATTTTCTTGGCTACCTATTTGAACATGTGCAGTAGGTGAAATCATTTCTCCTACAAATCCTTGATTGAAATTCATATTGATTGTATCTGTTTTCATGGTTACTCCTTTTCTTTTGGATGAAGCGATTCTTTAAATATGGAAACCAGTATCTCTCTATTCAAAGGCTGATCAAAATAGATCTGCATGGTATGCTTCTCGGTGAATTTATAATCAGTTAATAATGGTTCATATTTTTCGTTGGCAGCTGCGAATATGTTCAAGTGATCCTTGAAAAATGCCAGCATCACTGAAGGTCTGTAATGAAACTTCTGTGTTTCATACTTCGGCAGATAAAAATAGGGTTGAGAAACAAATAAGGTTTCAATGACTTCTGGTTGTGCTTCATGCATGAGTGCGGAAATCTCACGAAAGTATGATTTTCCTTGTTCGTTCAACAACTGAGCAAACTCGTTTATGGTCTTTGGTTTTTCCATTATAATTTCCTTTCCAAATGGGAAACAATCTATTTATATATTGTTAGAGGACTTCAAGAATTTTTACGGTTGAACATATCCCATGTGCCTATCGTCTTAAATCCTAAGCGATGATAGATTTTTCCGGCTTCAGGATTATTATAAAACAAACAAAGATGTTTCTTCTTTTCGTTGACATATGTTCTCATGATTTCTGAAAGAATCATCGATGCATAGCCTTTATGCCGATAATCAGGATGCGTCGCTACTGCGATCACCATCGCATTGATGGTTGTTTCAGCCGTAGTTGCTGCTGTGGTTGCCATGACTCCATCAACATCGATAAACCATGTCATTCCCATGGTTTGATCACTGGTTTTTTGATTCACAAAGTCTTCTCTATTTCTTTTATGGTATCCGAATTCACCAATCATGCATAATAAGTCATAAAGACGTTCAGCTTCTTCTTTGGTCTTAAGCTTTTGAATCTCTACTGATGATTCATGATTTGCGTTCAATGTGTGCGCTTCACAAAAATACATGTGCTTCTGTTCAAAATCCTTTAGGTGGGGTTGAACCAAAGCCATTAATTCTGTTTTTCCTGAAATGAATTCAAAAGAATCTTGTTCGAAAATGGTTAAATAATCCAGATTAAACCTAAGCTGATCCGCGTAGTATATCGCATTTTCACGGTAACGCAAGAACATGCTGAGATATTGTCCGGATTCGCTGATTTCAGCATAAACTCTTTGAAAATCTTGATTGAATCCGAATGTTTCTATATCGCCAATTGGAAAGATATTATAAGAAGCGTCTTTATATAAATAGTTCAAGATGCTCTCTCTATGCGATTCGTTTAGTTTGATAATCATGAAAACACTCCTTTCAGAGATAAAAAGATTGGTATAAACAGCCACCACTTTTCAATCATACTAAGTGTATTATAACCGATGTTTATCCTTTGGTCCACATTGAGCAATTGAATTCACTTTAAAAACCTTTAAAGAATAAAAAAGGACAAACTTAATGGGGAGTTTGTCCTTCATGTATGCATGCTAGATCTTTACAACTATAAAACGTTTAACAGAATAATATAAAGCAAGAAGAATGCAGTTGCTCCATATAGCAATGGGCTAACTTCTTTAGCCTTCTTGGAGAAAATCATAACAACAACATAAGTCAGGAATCCGAAACCAATACCATCAGAAATGGAATATGCAAGAATCATCACGAGAATAGTCATGAAGCTTGAAATGGCGATTGGCCAATTGCTCCATTCAATCTTGCCGATGGAAGCTGCCATCATCGTACCAACGATGACCATTGCTGCTGCGGTAACGCCTGGAGTGACAACGCTTAGTAAAGGTGATAAGAAAATAGAAAGCAGGAATAAAACGCCTGTAACAACAGAAGCTAAACCTGTTCTAGCGCCAGCACCGATACCGGATAAAGATTCAATATAAGAAGTTACTGTTGAAGTACCGAATACGGAACCAACGACAGTTGCTGTTGAGTCGACGATATTTGCTTTTTGAATATCTTCTTCTGTAACGCCTTCCATCTGACCTGTAACAGCCATCAATGTTCCTGATGTGTCAAAGAAGTCCACGAACAAGAATGCGAAGATTGCGAACCAGCCAACTGGTTGGATCAAAATGGATGGAACAGCTAGAATAGCTTGTCCGAAAAGTGGAGCGAGTGAGGGAAGTGTTCCACCAAATTCCGGTAACATGGGCATTCCAGAAACACCGAATACCAAACCGACAATCAGTCCAACGACTGCAGTTCCAACAAGACCGAAGAATACAGCAGCTCTAACCTTTAGAGCCAATAGGATAATCGTTAAGAAAATGCCAAATAATGCAAGTAAAGCGGTTGGATTTGTCAAATCACCTAAAGACGTGTTAGTTCCGCCTGTGTTGACAATGATACCAACGTTAACAAGTCCAATATACGCGATGAAGAAGCCGATACCGGATCCAATTGCGAATTTTAAGGATTGAGGAATTGCGTTAACAACTTTCTTTCTTACACCAAGAAGTGTAATGGCCAAGTAAATGAGTCCAGATACGAGAACAGCTGCTAAAGCTTGTTCCCAAGTGTATCCCATATTTAGGACTACAGTGAATGAGAAGAATGCGTTCAAGCCCATGCCAGGTGCGAGTGCGACTGGAAGCTTGGCAAATAAACCCATTGCAATGGTTGCTAAGCCTGCTGCAAGCGCAGTTGCGAAGAATACGGATTCAAGGTTTAGTCCGGCAACAAGTTGAAGGGATCCACCTGCTCCGTCAGAAACGACTCCGCCCATCAATGCTGGGTTTGCGAACAAAATGTAGGCCATTGTCAAGAAGGTTGTCAACCCGCCTAGAATTTCGACTTTTAGTGAACTTCCACGTTCTTCAATCTTAAAAAACTTTTTAATACTCTCCATGCTTTTTCTTTCTCCTTTTTTATTTTTTTGTATTCCCATGTATTTTCAAAATAAAAAAACCACTGCTCTAAAACTGTGGTTTCTACATATGAAAACAATAAAAAAGATGTTTTCATATCGTAGTCGTGAATTTTACGGAATCACGGTAGAAACTTGACCTCCACATCAGGTCGATTATACGATACATTGAATACCCCATCATTATAGCAAATTATTCGTTTCATTGTAAAGGGTATTTTGAAAAGAAAAAAGTGAAAACGATTTTCCACTTTCTTTGGTTATCTATCTTTATTCAAACATCATATTCTTAATTGTTTTTTTTTAGCATCTTTATGAAGAAGGAAAGTAATAATATAATCGTTGCTAGATATATAAAAACCAAAGATATAGCCATGATTAATCCTGTTTCATTCATGCATCCATTCGATTCATCACATACCGTTGTCCAGTAGTTATTCGAATCGGCATAAAGCCAAAAGAACAAAAGACTTAATATCGTTGGAATCAGTACCAGCACAGCTGTTGAAACATGTTTTTTTATGATTAGCCTAATGGACATACCAATATTAAGTAAGACTAAAATCCCGAAAACAACATAAATACCCCTCGAAAATCTCCTTCTTATATGTCAGAACAATGAATTTATGGTCATGAAGGGTGAATAATATATTTTTATACTTCCATCTCTTCTTCAACAGGTGCTACCGGAAGTAAAACCTTAAGCATGATTGCAGTGACGAAAGAGCCGATGATTAAAGCGATTAGGAACCCCCACCAATGATCCATGATGAAGATGACGAACAGTCCGCCGTGCGGAGCTGGCACTTTGGTTTGAAATAAACCGACAAGCGCTCCTGCAATTGCACTACCGATAATGATTGAAGGCATAACCTTCTTAGGATTCGCTGCAGCGAATGGGATCGCACCTTCTGTGATGAAGGATGCTCCCATGATCCAATTTGTCTTTCCTGCTTCTCTTTGTTCCAAAGTGAATTTATTTTTAAATAATAGTGTTGCGAGCGCGATTCCTAAAGGAGGGGTCATTCCACCCGCCATGACAGCTGCCATCAATGTGGAGGATACTCCACCTGCGATGGATGCGACACCGACAACATATGCTGCTTTATTGATAGGACCTCCCATATCAATCGCCATCATGCCGCCGGCGATTAAGCCGACAAGAACAGCACTTGTCCCATCCAGTCCGTTTAAGAAGGATTGAAGGGCATTGGTGACAGGTGTGACAACCAGGTTGATACCAAGCATCGATAAAGCGATGAGAATCGTTCCAAATAGTGGAAATAAGAGCACTGGCTTAATGCCATTCATCGATCTGGGCAGTTTTGAAAAGATTGCTTTTAAAAGAATAACGATATAACCGGCAATGAACCCAGCAAGTAAAGCGCCTAAAAAGCCGGATTGATTGATGGCGAGTGCACCGCCGATGAATCCGGGAACGAATCCAGGACGGTCAGCGATTGAATATGCGATAAAGCCTGCAAGAATCGGGAGCATGAAGCTGAATGCTAAAGAACCGGTCTCTTTCAGCCACTTGGCGATGGGAGTTCCCATGCCATAATCAGGCGTACCAGCATGCGCTGCATCAAAAATAAAAGCGAGTGCAATCAAAATGCCTCCTGCGACAACAAAGGGAATCATTTGAGAGACACCGCTCATGAGATCTTTATAGAGTCTTGGTTTCTTGTTCATAAGGTTACCTAATTTTCATTTTTGTAGATTGGATAAAGATTGGATAGTGCGTCTTGAATCAGTTTTGTTGGATTTTTGATGGCTTGAGAGACACCGACTTCAATCAAGGGTTTCCCGTTGAAACGACTCATCTCGACCCTGGCATCCGCAGCGATGATGACCGCGATGCTTTCTTCGATATCCTTTTGTTTCAATCTGTTTTCAACACCGATAGCGCCATTGGTTTCAACGATAATTTTAACATTGAGTTTTTTTGCTGCTTTTTCCAGCATTTCAGCAGCCATGTAAGTATGTGCGATGCCCGTCGGGCACGCTGTAACTGCAACGATTTTAATCATATCAGTCGATGGAATCGATGGATTCCAATATTTTGATGACATCTTCGTTTGTTTTGGCTTTATAGAGTCTGTTTCTAAAGTTTTCATGAATCAAACTTCTGGAAAGTAATGCTAACGCTTTAAGATGCATGTTGGATCCGGATTCAGGCATGGCGATCATGAAGAACAGCTTTGCGGGTTCCCCGTCCAAGCTTTCGAATTCAATGCCGTTCATACTTCTACCAAAGACTAGAGACGGTGAATCGACAAAACTTGATTTGGCATGTGGAATCGCGATGCCGAGTCCAATACCTGTAGATCCCAGAGATTCTCTGATTTTTAAGTCACCGATGAAGCCTTTGGCGTCGGATATTCTTTTATCGACGAGAAGCATTTCTGCAAGTTCTTTAAAAACCTGTTCTTTCGTGAGTGACTTAAGGTCTAAATTGATCAGGGATGGTGAAGTAAGTATGGATATTTTCATTTGGATATCTCCTTGACGTTGACGTCATAATAATATTTCATGGTTGTTTCATAGGTTGCGAGACCTTCGTGGAATGTCGTTGCTTGAGCGACTGCAACCGCGAATTGATAAGCTTTTTGAGTATCTTTATCGGAAAGATAGGAAGAAATAAATCCTGCGACCATCGAATCACCGGAACCGACGGAGGAAGTTACCTTGCTATGGATGAGGTTGGAGCGGTAGATGTAATACTGATCCAAATAGATGGATCCGTTTTTGCCCATGGAGATGATCACACGCTCAGCTCCCTCTTCTAATAATTTCTTTCCGTAGAAGATTGCTTGTTCGACCTTCGTGATCTTGGTTCCGTAATAGTCTCCCAATTCCTGTATATTCGGTTTAACCAAAAATGGTTTGTACTTTAAGAATTGTGAATAATACTTACCAGGCGTATCCATGACAAATGGAATTCCATGCTCATGACAAATCTGAGCGATCACCCCATGTGCTTCCGGCTGTCCCTTGCACGTGCTTCCGCCCGTGATCAATAAGTCATCTTTTTTCATTTCCTGAATGAAGATCAATAATTCACTCATTTTGGAGTTGCTGATATGCGGACCGTCCGCATTGATCTCTGTTTCCATATGCGGGTGTTTGATTTTGACATTGAATCTGCTTGGCAGTTCTATATCAATAAATTCATACTTGATATTTCTATTCTTTAAAGTGCTTTTGATGAAATCACCGGTAAATCCGCCTAAAAATCCTGTAGCGATGCTGTCTGTTCCAAGATTCTTAAGAACGATGGAAACATTGATTCCTTTACCTCCGGCAAAGAAATTAGCATTTTCGACACGATTCAGTTTTCCGATATTTACGTTTTCAAGATTGAATTTGTAGTCCACTGCTGGATTTAAGGTACATGTATATATCATGTTGCTCACCCTCTTTCAAATCTCTTTCTTCTAGCATATCATTGTTTGTATCATTTGGCCATATTTATAGACAAAAAAGACCTGTTGGGGTCTTTTATGCGATCGTTTTACGTTTGAAATAGCCAAATACGTTTTTAACCGGTTGGGTGACAATGAACGCATCCGGGTCCACCATTTTGACCAGTGAAACCAATGTATGGAGTTCATAAGATGAGATCACGACGAAGATGAGTGTCTTTTCCAGCTTGGAATAAGCCCCTTCAACCTTCATCAAGGTCACACCTCTGTAAATCTTTGTTAAAATCTCATCGACAAGAATTTGAGGTTTCATTGTAATGATATCAACGGATAGAAAGTGATAGGATGTGTGGATCTTGTCAGTCATGATGGTTGAGATGATGATTCGAATGACTGTATAAGATGCGATGACGCCTCCGGTGACAACCTGTCCGCTTGGTCCCATCTTTCCGCCCACGATCAATCCGCCTAAAATAGCGATAGCAACGTTCATGACCATGGAAATGAAGCCTACTGATTTACCCTTCTTAAAGGAATAATATTGGGCTAGGATGTCAAGTCCTCCTGTTGAGGTTCCGTATTTCAACGCTCCCCCTCCACCAATACCAATCAATAAACCCCCGAGTACAGCTGCGGCAAGCGCATGCTGCGATTCTCCAAGTCCCATATCAATCACTGGAAACCAGCTTAATACAAGTGCCTGCAAGACAACAGAGATGATGGAATGAATGGTGAACCTGTGTGAAACACCAAACCATCCCACAATCAAAATAGGAATATTCATCACGATCACGAAGATCCCTAAAAAATATGCTCCCAAGTCAATATTGAACCAAACAAACAAAGCATCTCTGACAAGCTGTCCAACCCCGGGAATACCTCCCGTATAAAGAGGAACTACTGAGGATTCAAGGAACCAGGAAACCCCGATACCATAAATGATGGTAAAAACAATGACCGCGACCAGTCTTTGAATTTCTGGATATACTTTTCCTCTATAGACTTCTGAGTGAAGCCAAGTTTTTAGCTTATTCATTGCGTTCCTTCATAATTTCTTCAAATTTTTTAACTGCATCAAATCTTTCAAATAACACTTCTGCCTTACCTAGGGTCTGTTCAGGGAAATTACCAAATACTTCCAAGGACTTGAAGCTTAGATCGGTGACACCGATCTGCTTCGCGATTCTTTCAGAAGTTCCGGGAATAAACGGCTGAAGCAGAACTGCGATGAATCTCGCTGTTTCTAGTAAACTGTAAAGCACATGGTTCAACACTTCTTGTTTTTCAGGATTCTTAAATAATACCCAAGGTTCAGAAACGTCGATATACTTATTTGCTGATCTCGCCAATTTAACAACTTCTTCGAGCGCATCAGCAACCTTCAGTTCATCCATATACTTTCTGATCTGGGGAAGCGCTTCTAAGCATTTTTCCTTCAAGCTCAACTCGAATGGTTCATTCAAAATAACCTTCTTAATGACGCCTTCTCTATATTTATGCGCCATACCGATGGTGCGGTTGATGAAATTACCGATGGTATTTGCCAAATCGCTGTTATTTCTTTCAATGAGCAGTTCAAATGTAATATTTCCATCCTGTGAAAATGGAATTTCATGAAGCACGTAATATCTGACGGTATCAACACCGAAATACTTCACCAAATCATCGGTATACATAACGTTGCCGACCGATTTGCTCATTTTACCCTTATTGACTAGAATCCATGGGTGACCGAAAACCTGCTTTGGCAGTTCCAATCCTAAAGCCATCAAGATGATTGGCCAGTAAATAGTATGGAATCTCAAAATATCTTTCCCGATCAAATGCACATCTGCAGGCCAGTATTTACTAAACTGCTCGGTTGGCTTTTGATCCGGATGATAGTCAAGACCTGTGATATAGTTGCTTAACGCGTCAATCCAGACATAAACAATATGTCCTTCATTGAATTCAATGGGGATTCCCCATTTGAATGAGGTTCTGGAAACCGATAAGTCAGGAAGCGGTTCTTTGAGGAAGTTTTGAATCATTTCATTTCTTCTGGACTCAGGTTCAATGAACTCAGGGTGTTCCTCAATATGCTTTAACAATCTTTCCTGATAGGGTTGAAGTTTTAGAAAATAAGCTGCTTCCTTCGTCCAGACGGGAACATCTCCATTCGGAGCTTTTCCATCCACGATATCCTTTTCAAGAATGAACGCTTCTTCGGCGATGGAATACCAGCCTTCATATTCGCCAAGATAAATATCACCCTGGTCATAAAGCTTTTTAAAAATAGCTTGAACGGATTTGATATGACGTTCATCTGTCGTTCTGACAAATTGATCATAGCTGATGCCGACCTTGTCATAAATGCGCTTAATCTCAGATGAGATATAATCGACATAGGATTTAGGGGATAGGGAATTGGCTTCCGCTTTACTTTCAATTTTCTGACCATGCTCGTCAGTACCCGTTTGAAAGAATACATCATAGCCCTCTAATCTTTTGAATCTGCAAATGGAGTCAGCTAAAATAGCCTCATAGACATTACCGATATGAGGGATTGCTGATGCATATGCGATTGCTGTGGTTAAATAATACTTTTTGTTCATGATAAAGCCTCCTTAAAAAATAAAAATCATCCTTAAAAAGATCTAAGGACGACATAATCGCGGTACCACCTTAGTTCTAGCGATTGCTAGCACTTGAACTCCTTAACGCGGAGAGACGTTCTGATCTACCTATCGACCAGAAGGCTCGAAAACCATGTTCGCCATTTGAATGATTCGTTTGCACCTACCACGAACTCTCTTCACAATTCAACAACGGCTACTCTTTTTCTCATTGCCTATGATACTCTTATTATATTATAATCCTATAAAAAATCAAGATGATTGTTTGTTTATTTTAATTGCTGCATAAACTTCGCTTTTGGAGATGTTCCGATCCTTGGCAACCAGCTTCATCGAATCCTTTTCTGTATTGCCTTGAAGCATATAGCGCTTGACATGATTTTCAATCGTTTCATCAAACTCGGTTTGAATAACATGGTCTCCTTCAATGATGATCACGTATTCGCCCTTCGTATTGTGTTCCATGGCGAGTGAGTCCTCGAGCGTGGTGCGGATGATGGTTTCAAAGGTTTTTGTCAATTCACGCGAAAGTGCGATTTTTCGGTTTCCTAAGACCTGAAATAGAACTTCAAGCGTTTTGGCGACGCGCATTGGCGATTCATAGACGACCAATGTTTCTTTGCGTTTGACATACCCTTTAAGCAGATCCTTCATTTCAGACTGCTTTCTTGGGAGAAATCCTAAGAAAGTAAAAGGCTGGATAATCAGACCGGAGGAAACCAAAGCGGCCAAAATTGCGCTTGGACCCGGGATTGAAACAACGAAATATCCTTTTTCAATGACTTTTTGAATGATTTCAAAACCTGGATCGCTGATGCCTGGTGTACCGGCATCGCTGATTAAGGCTAGGTTCTTCCCTTCAATCAAGAGATTGAGGATTCTGTTTTCTTGATCGAGCTTATTAAATTCATGATAACTGATTAAAGGCTTTTTGATTTGATAATGATTCAATAGAACGCCCGATGTTCTCGTATCCTCACATAAAATCGCGTCAACCCCATTCAAAATATCAATCGCCCTGAAGGTGATATCCTTCAGATTGCCGATTGGCGTTGAAACGATATATAAGATAGGTTTTTCTTCCTTAAAGCTTTTTTGCATTAGTGGTTGACAATCCTCTTCGCGCGCTCTCTTAAATCTCTTTCGCTATAGACAAGCGTCATGAGCTGTTTCTTTTTCGAATCTTCTATCTTAAACTGTTCACGAACGTTTTCTAAAAAGAAATGCTCGAGCGTATTGTAAAAATCATCTGACATGGCAACCTTGAGGAGATTTAAATACGCGATATTTCTGACCGCAGGGCTTGCTTGATTGAAAAATTCAATCGTTCCAGGCAAATCTTTTGATAAAGAAAAATGATATTCGGAAACGATTCCGTCACCAACCTCTGCAAGCATCATGTTCAAAAGACGCTGTTCAACCACTGTGGGTTCACCGTCAACAGAAACCATGTGCATCGCCAGGTCTAGAAATTTCAATTTTTCTTTTCTTGTCAATAAGCTGAGTAACATATTATCTACCTCCGTATATATCAACCATTTCTTTGGTTAAGATATGCTTTCCGCAATATAAAATCAATGGGGGTTCCAGTTTCATTCCGGATTGTCCGTTTTTAATGGCTTCAATCAAGACATGATTGGCTTTTTGATCGAGATAAGGATGGACAAATCTGACACGCTTGATTTCAAGCTGATAGGTGTTCATCACTTCAACAATTTCAGCGAAGCGGTCTGGACGGTGGATCATAAAGAAATGTCCTCCATATTTAAGTACCTTCGAAACGCTTTCGATGAGTTCTTTTAAATTGAGCATCACTTCATGACGTGCAATCGTAGCATCTTCATCATCGTTCACATTGGATGTCTCATTCACCTTGAAAAACGGGGGATTGCTGACAATGCAATCGACATCTTTATATTCAAGCGTTTTGATATCCTGATGGATACATGAAAGCTGATTGTCTAATGCGTTTAATTTGATGTTGTGTAAAGCGGCAAGATATCTGTCTTCTTGAATTTCAACACCGATAATCTGAGCCTTGGTCTTTTGACTCAAATAAAGCATGACTGCTCCAGCTCCTGTGCCAAAATCCATGACCAGCTTCGTTTTTGCCGGAACCTTAATAAAATGTGCGAGTAAAATCGTATCCAGATTGAATGCTTGTCTGGATTGCTGCTCAATCCAGAGATTCGTGCCTAATAAGGTGCGCAGCATGATTTATACTCGTTTCAGGTCAGCGAGGGCAAGCCATTCGATACCGCCGTTATCGACGTATCTGACCTTGACCTTTTGTGCGATGATATTTAAATCGAGCACGTTCGCCATTCCTTTTTCTGTTTCAACCTTTTCATTGACATCCGGCATAATCTTCTTCAATTCCGTATAGACTTCATCTTCATACTTGATGCAGCAAAGAAGTTTTCCGCATACTCCTGATATTTTTTGAGGATTGAGCGCGATATTCTGATTTTTAGCCATCTTGATCGACACCGTATCAAATTCACCGATGAACGTCGTGCAGCATAAAATCAAACCGCATGGTCCGATTCCGCCAATCATCTTGGCAGCATCTCTCGGTCCGATTTGTCTCAGTTCGATTCTCGTATGATAGATTTCACTCAAATCTCTCACGAGATTTCTGAAATCTACACGATTTTCAGATTCAAAATAGATGAGCAATCTCTTTCTGTCTAATGTGTATTCAGCGCCTAAAACCTTGATTTCAAGCTCATTTTGAACTGCCAATTGCTTTGACTTTTCAATAATTCCCGGTTCCAAGGTCTGATTATATTGATCTTCCTTGATGTCTCCGTCTGTCGCTCTTCTAATGATCGGCTTCAATTCACTGGTCAAATCTGTTTCAACGATTTCTTTAAACAGATAAACTTTTCCTATTTCAATGCCTCTTGATGTTTCTACAACCACGAGGTTTTTAGCTTCTAGTGTTAATCCCTCATAAGAGAAATAATATTTTTTTCCTGCTTCTTTAAATTGAACTAAAGCAACTTTCACTGTCTCACCTCTTCTTCTCTAAAATATAAGCCAAACGATCTAAAGCCAATTCCAAATTAATGAAATAGGTCTGCTGTTCCATAATGCTTTGAATGACTTCAATAATTTCATTGATGTCCTTAATTTGAAGCTTGTTGCTTTGAACTTGAATCTGCTCTCTTAAAAATTCATATGTGATTTCCTGATGGGCACGGTAATGAATGAGGTCTAGGAAATATAGAAGAATCAACTCAAGAAAACTCTTGAAGAAATCGCGATCCTGAATCAAGAATCCACCTTTTTGAGCGAAGTACAAGGGATACGATGCATCCTTGTTTCCCCAAAGGTTGACAAGTTCTTCAATAAAGGTAATCATTTGGATGAAGTTTGGATTTTCAGCCAAAGCCATTGCTTCATCGATATTTTTGGTGATATAAGGCGCGAGCGTCGCAACCTTTTCATCAATTTCATTGCTGATGAGTGCTTTTTGCAAATCCAGTTCATCAATGCTTTTTAAATAAATAACCTGGCTTCTTGACAAAATCGTGGGCAAAACATCGCCGACGTTCTCAGTAAGCAAGAATCCGTAAACGGTGTGGCTTGTCGGTTCTTCCATGAACTTAAGTAAAGAATTCGCAGCGCCGGTACCGATCTTTTCAATATTTTTAATGATATATATTCTAGGTCCGCTGACTAAAGCGGTTTTAGAAAATTCTTTTTGGAGTGCCAGGATTTGTTCCTTCTTGATTGTCAATCCATCCGGTTCGATGATCATCATATTAGGAACGATGTTTTGTTTAATCATCTCTTTAAGATGCTGATTTTCCGGTTTATTCTGATTCAAAATCAAATAGGAAACATTTTCGACAAGTTCCGCTTTTCCGCTTCCCTTAGGTCCGCTGATCAGATAAAGATGGGCAAGCCTTTGTTTTAAAATGGTTTGCTTGAAAAAGTAATAGGCGCGTTTCATAAGGATTCCCGAATTTTATCGATAATCTGATGCGTGATGGCTTCGATGGATTGATTTCCATCAATGGTGACCACACGCTTTGGATACATGCTGGCGACTTGTAAGTATCCTGCTCTGACCTTGTTGTGGAAATCGATAGTTTCCTGATCTAACCGGTCGTACTTATCTCTTTTTGAAATTCGCGACATACCGATTTTTGGATCTAAATCAATATAAAAAGTTAGGTTAGGCAGATGTTCTACCGCATATTGATTGATATTTAAAACAAATTTGAACCCTAAGTCTCTCGCATATGCCTGATAAGCGAGGGAACTATCTAAATAGCGGTCACATAAAACAATTTTGTTTTGTGCTAACGCAGGAAGAATGACTTCATCCAAATGCTGTGCGCGTGACGCAGCCAAAAGAAGAGCCTCCGTATAAGGGGTGACACCCTTATATTTAGGATCTAAAATGATCTCTCTGATTGCTTCGGTAATCGTAGATCCACCTGGTTCCCTTGATGTAACGACATCATGGGTTTCCGATAGGATTTTAGCGATTGTTTTGATAAGTGTTGTCTTTCCTGTGCCTTCTCCGCCTTCAAAAGTGATAAACATTTTATCCCTCTCCTTCAGTTTGATTATAACATGCTAGTAGTAGATTCTAACCAAAAATAATCCTCTGGCTTCCGCTGTTTTTCCTGCTAGGGAACGGTCTTTGGTTTCCAGTATTTCTTGGATGACGGAAGGTTTACACTTCCCCAATCCAATCGCAATCAATGTCCCCATCATGGAGCGCACCATGTATTTAAGAAAACTTGTTCCATGAAAGGTGAAGATATAGTGCTTCTTCGTTTCCTTGAATTCAGCTTTATAAATCGTTTTTTCTGTCGTTTTGCCTTCAACATGCTGAGAAAAGCCTTTGAAATCATGTGTTCCAAGAAAATAAGGAAGTGCCTCTTTCATCGGTTCGATGTTCATGTGCTTGATGTAAACCTCGTAATTCTTGGTGAATGCTGTGCTTGGTTCTTTCGCCAAAACATATTTATAAACCTTGGATTTCGAGCTGTGCCTTGCATGAAAGTCAGGTTTGACTTTCTTGATTTTCTTGATTCTGATATCCAATGGAAGCCGGTCATTGACCGCTCTAATCCAGGTGCTTTCATCGATATCCAGATTACTATCGAAATGGAAGGCTTGGCCGATGGCGTGAACACCCTTGTCTGTTCTTCCAGCACTATGTATTTTGATTTCCGTCTGAGTCATCAGACGGAAAGCTTTTTCAATCACTTCTTGGATGCCTAAACCGTTACTTTGGCTCTGGAAACCCTGATAGTTGGTTCCGTCATAGCTCACAATTGCCAAATATCTCATGCAATCACCCTGGTATAGATAATTAACCCCAAAAAGACGAGGGAAAGAATGATTGTAAATACATCGGTGAACTTGATTGAATATTCATCGACTCTGGTTCTCTTCGCACCGATGACATATCCTCTGACTTCCATCGCGTTTCCTAAATCTTCAGCTCTCTTAAAAGAGATGACGAAAACAGGAATCAAGAGGGAAATGATTTGAACGACTTTATCCTTGAACTTGCTTTCTTTGAAATCGACACCACGGGAAGCTTGCGCCTTCATGATCTTTTCGGTTTCCCCTAAAAGCGTCGGAATATAACGGAGTGTCAAGCTTAACATCATCGCAATCACATCGACTGGAACCTTGACAACCTTTAAAGGCTTTAATAAGGATTCAATACCGTAATTTAAATCGGTTGTCATCGTTGTAAAGGTTAAAAGTGATGTTAAGATGATCACGTTGGTGATGCGCACGAAGATGAAACCCGCCCTAAGCAACCCTTCATCATAAATCGATAAGGAGTAGCTTGTCAATGGGATATAGGGAAGCATGGCTTGAATGAAGAACACCATGAATGCTGCGAAGAAAAAATAAAGAATTCTGAACTTGATATACTTCTTGGACCAGTTATAAAAGATAACAAATAAGATGATACCTAAAATGCTGGTGACTGAAATATACATTTGAATTGGATTTTCAGTCAGCATCGTTCCTGATTTGACATAAAATAGCTGGATGAAAAATGTGAATGTCAATAGAAATACAATCGGGCGAAGTCCGTTTAAGACCTTTCTCATCGGGATGCCCGTGGAATAGGTTAGAATGAGAACACCGACAAAAATCGCACCCATGATGGCTAAAGGAAGCACTTCTGCTGAGATTGGAATCATAAATACTCCAACCAGTAAAACGACTAAGCTTAACAGCTTGATGCGTGGATCTAGTTTATGAAGCCAGGAGTTCCCGGGAATAAATTGACCAATCGTGATATTATTCATGAGACACCTCCTTCAAGTGATCAAGGAGACTATCAAAATCATATTTAGGTTGATAAGGAATGCCAACTTCTTTTTCAAGATGCTTCAAGATCTTTAATGGAGTGGGGAGATCGAGATGGAACGTCTCAAAATCAGGATGCTCGAATAAAGCTTCCTTTTTTCCATCAAAAACAATTGAACCTTCTTTTAAGACAATCACGCGTTTCGCATATTCGGATACTAAATCCATATCATGTGAAATCAAAATAATCGTCTGATCATTTTTTTCATGCAAATCATTAAAAATCTTCATCAAATCACGTCTTCCCCTTGGATCTAGTCCACGGGTCGGCTCATCTAAAACAAGAATCTCCGGCTCCATCGCGAGAATACCCGCAACAGCAACTCTTCTCATCTGTCCGCCGCTGATTCTAAATGGAGATTGATCATACATCGATTCATCAATACCGACAATTGATGCTGCGCGCTTCGCCATTTCCATCGCTTGCGCTTCGGTGCTCTTGAAGTTTTTAGGTCCGAACATGATATCCTTTAAAATGGTTTCTTCAAATAACTGGTATTCAGGAAACTGAAAAACGAGACCGACTTTTTGTCTTAAAAAGTTAATCTTTTCCTTCTTCTTGGGAGGCAGATTTTGACCGAACACAACCACATTGCCGCTCGTAGGTAAAAGTAATGCATTCATATGTTGGACCAACGTCGATTTCCCTGAACCGGTCTGTCCGACAATCGCGATGAATTCACCCTTGGCTTTGATGGTTAAGTTGATATGGCCGATTGCGTCATAATTGACCTTGAGGCCCTTATATGCGTAGCTTACATCTTTGAATTGAATGCCCATAGCGCCTCCAACACCTTCTTGTCAATCGTTTCAATCTTGGATGCTTCATTATACAGGCTAAGCCCGAATGGAAGCTCAAGATGTGAGGATTTGAGAAGTTCTTCCTGCTTGAATACCTCTTTAGGGGTACCTTCTAAGATGATTTGACCATCTTTAAGCACGATTAAAGCATCGCTTTGCGCGGCGAATGATAAATCATGCGTGATGGTGATGATTGTTTTTCCCAATTCTTTATTCAATCTCTTGATGAGACTGATGATTTCTGTTGTTCCTTCTGGATCAAGCATCGAAGTCGCTTCATCCAAAATTAAAATATCTTGTTCCATGGCGAGTGCTCCAGCAATCGCTACGCGCTGTTTTTGTCCGCCGGATAGTTGGTGTGGTTCCTTGCTTAAAAAGGGCTCCATGCCGACTAAAGTCGCGTATTCCATGATTTTCTTAACCATCTCATCATGCGGAATGCACTGATTCTCCAAACCGAAGGCGATATCATGTTTGACGGTTACACCGACAAACTGATTATCCGGATTTTGAAAAACGATTCCAATCTTTTTTCTGATTTCTGTAATGTGCGCCTGATCCAAAGGTAGTCCATCAATCAAGATACTTCCAGAAGACGGTGATAGCAAACCAACCATGAGTTTGGATAATGTTGACTTCCCAGATCCGTTATGTCCTAAAATAGACACCCAGGAACCCTTGGATATCGATAGATTGATATGACTGAGCGCTTCATCCTCATTGTTATATGAAAAGCTTAAATCGCTTACTTTAATCATCAAATTCACCTGCATTTCGTACTTAAACATTATATCATGTAAGATTCATATAAGAAAGATAAGAGCCATATAAATGTCTGATATTCACATAGTGAAGTGAAAATGACTGTTTTACTTCTCTTTTAAAATGGTTTATGGTATAAACGATATGGTCCTAAATTTATGTAGGGTAAATGATTAGCGTTTTTCACAATTATTCTATATAATACATTTGATTACATTCATGAGGTGAATAAAAATGGTTATACAATTAACAACAGAGAATTTTGAAAAAGAAGTATTGAACAGTGAATTACCAGTCCTGGTAGACTTTTGGGCTACATGGTGCTCACCATGCCAACGTGTCGCTCCAATTTTGGAAGCTCTGAGCAAGGAAGTTATTGGATTGGCAAAAATAGCAAAACTGGATGTCGATGAGCAATATGAACTTGCTGATCAATTCGGCATTATGAGCATTCCCACTTTAGTCGTATTCAAGGGTGGAAAAGTGCACCAATCAACGATTGGCGTACAGTCAAAGGAAACCCTAAAAAAACTATTAGGCATATGAAAAAAGTAATCATTATCGGATATGGCCCTGCGGGCATAACTGCAGCTATCTATTTAAAGAGATCTGGTGTTGATCCTCTGGTCATCGGTAAGGATTATGGTGCACTGGAAGGATACAAAGATTTAATCGAAAACTATTATGGATTCGCTGAACCGATTGAAGGAAAACAGCTGATCAAGAATGGCATTGAGCAAGCTAAAAAATTAGGTATTGAGGTGATTACTGAATCCGTGATTTCAATCGATTCGATTGAAGGCGGTTTTACGGTAACTACTTCTAAGAAGCATACCTATGAAAGTAAAGCAGTTCTTCTATCCACAGGAAAAACCAGACAAACATTAAGCATTCCCGGATTTGTAAAGTATAGAGGAAAAGGCATCAGCATGTGTGCAACCTGCGACGGATACTTCTATCGTAAAAAGAAGCTTGCTATTATCGGTTGCGGTCCTTATATGCTCCATGAGCTTGAATACTTAAACAGAATCAGCACCGATGTCACCATCTTTACACATGGTTTTGAATTCGGAACCGAAGTCAATAATTCTGTGATTTATGACAAGATTACCAGTTTTGTCGGTGAAGAAAAGATTACCCATATCGTGACTGAAAATGGAAAGTATCCAATTGACGGCGTCTTCGTAGCACTTGGAACTCCAAGTTCCGTAGACTTCGCAAG
>Ga0209211_10002663_pt1 | contig 30431 bp, 20 predicted proteins | sample RifGroA2_FD_183992 | JGI IMG/M metagenome (GOLD analysis project Ga0209211, IMG submission 183992) | Groundwater microbial communities from Rifle, Colorado, USA - Groundwater A2 (SPAdes) (version 2) | ecosystem: Environmental > Aquatic > Deep subsurface > Groundwater | place: Rifle, Colorado...
TTTCGTAGCGAAAGGTAAGAATTTTGAGCGAGACGAAGTGAAACATTTGAAGCATATACGGCGTATATGTTGAGAATGTTTCGCAAAGTCGCAGCCAAAATTCTTACCTTGCAGTAGAAATGGTATTTGGTAACAGTCCCCTTAGTCCACACACCCTCAAGATTTTGTAACACCTCGTTATTCCAAAATCTTAGCACGCGAATTTCCTGCATAGCAAGATATTTGGAACGATGCTCGTCAGATTGTTGTTGTACCGCTTCAGCATGCTGTCCTCCATCAATTTCAATGGCAAGTTTCTGCGCCGGACAGTAGAAATCAAGAATATATGGCCCAACACTATATTGACGAAAAAACTTCAAACCTTCTAATTTTTTGTTACGCAACTGGCCCCACAGTCTCCTCTCGGCGTCTGTCTGATTTCTGCGCAATACTCGCCGCTTATCTTTAAGGACTAAATTGTTGTAGAGAAAAGTCATGTTATAACTCCCCTTAATCCCCTCTTACCTAAGAGGGGAAAATTTTGTTTTCTAAATTCTCACCTCAACGTCTGATTAACCTTCTGCGCCGTGAGCGTAAGCGCCTCCCGCGGCTCTTCAACTGCTTGGGTTAAAACCGCCTCAATCATTTCTCTAAACGCCGCCTCCGCCGCAACCGAATCCTTCCCCTTATACCAACTCTTCGCCGTCAAAACTTGGCTGGCAAAAGTTCCAATATCCAAATCCTCCAGTTGAGAAGTTACCAAAGCCCGCAAAGCTGTCGGTTTCTTCGCCGCGTTCAAATATTTTGTAACTTGGTCAGCTTTAGTCGCAAACTGGATAAAATCCCAGGCCCAATGCTGGTTACTGCTCTTTTTAGAAACCGCTTCCACCCAGTAATTGGCGAAATTTACCTCGGGATTGCCTTCAATTTGCGGAGCGGGCGCAATGCCCAGGTTAAGCCGCGGAGAACGCGCCCGAATTTGCGGTAAATGGTATGAATAGCCTAGCATAAAAGCAGTCTTGCCCTGGGTAAAAGCCTCTAAACTTTGCGGCATAGTTTCGTTCCATGTATAAACTTCTTTAAGCGGATTAGCAAAATCCGTGTAAAAAACCAAAGCGTCTTCTCCTGGCGGAATTGGCCTGTCCCGCAAGGCTTGCGGAATACGGTCAAAAGCGACATTGCCCGCAAGATCAATCATATCCGCGCCATTTTGCATCATTAAAAGCGCGAGAATATCCGCGGCGCGCTCCACATTATGGCTGGCGCCCAAAGCCGCCCCGGACAAAATAATTTTTCCTTCTTGATCGATCTTAGTAATTCTTTTGACGGCATTTTGCAGCTCACCCCAGTTTTCTGGCGGCTCGGGAATACCGGACAGATTAGTTAAATCGCGATTATAATACAAAGCCAAAGTATCCAAGGCCAATGGCAAGCCATAAATTTTATCAACAGGCTGACCAGTTTGCGGATCACGCTCGGCAATTACCACATCCGAGGCCACTACGTCTGTAAAATTGGTTTGCAACTGGCGCAAAGTCAAAGTCGGATTGCGCCGCAAAGTAGCAACAACTTCCTTGCGCAAGCCGCCCTTAACTTCTTGAAAAGGTATGGCAAGAATCGGCGGCAAATGAGCAAGCTTAGGTTGCCACTCCCGCATCCAAGTATTATGGATAGAAAAAATATCCGGCCCGCGATCTTCCGCCAAAGCGTTTAAAAGTTCGCGCTCATAATCTTCAAAGCGCAGTTTGCGATAGACAATATTTACATTCGGATGCAAAATGCGATAAGCCTCCATAATCGGCCGTACCGCTTCTTCGTCGTCAAAAGTGCGCCACCAATTCAAAGTTACCGGCCGCGTGGCTTCCGCAACTTCCCGGGAAATGCCGCGAGTGCATTGAATACCCGTGAGACTAAGCATCAGGACTATACTGATTAGCAAAGCGATCTTAGTTGTAATCTTTTTTTGCATAGCAAAATGTCATCCTGAGCGCAACGAGAAGGATCCCGCCCGCATGGGCGAAACCGCGCATTCGCGCGAGATTCTTCGGCCTTTGGCCTCAGAATGACAATGGGATAAATTCATAATTCCAAATGTTTTAGATATTCTCGAAACGCCTCGCTGATCTCTGGATGTTGAAGCCCAATTTCCACCTGCGCCGTTAAAAACCCAAGCTTGCTTCCGCATTCATACCACCGACCAGCCAACACCGCCCCATAAAGCGAACGCCCGCTCCGCACAAATTCTTCCAAAGCATTGGCAATGCGAATTTCTCCGTCCTTGCTCGGCTTGACAGTGTTCAAAATCTTAAAAATCTCCGGGGTTAAAATATAGCGCCCCACCACCACTAAATTAGACGGAGCCTCTTTAACCGCAGGCTTTTCTATAAATTCACGAATTTCCCAAACTGATTTATTGATCTTTTTGCCACCAATCACCCCAAAGCGTGAAACCTCCTCGCGCGGCACTTGTTTAAGCGCAATGACCGGATCTTCATAACGATTGTAGACCTCTATCAACTCCTTAAGCGCCGGCTTCTTGCCCATGACAATATCATCGCCAAACAACACCGCTACTGGATCATGCCCCTCAATAAAAGGAGCGGCTGATAGAATCGCGTGCCCATCCCCCGCTGGCTTGGCTTGGCGCACAAAAGCAAACTTAGCCAACTTCCCAATCCGCGAGATCACCTCTAGTTCTTTAAATTTTTTCCTTTGTTCCAGCCGATACTCCAACTCAAAGTTGCGATCAAAATGATCCTCAATGGCCCTCTTCCCCACCGAAGTCACAAAAATAATCTCCTCAATGCCAGCCGCGACCGCTTCCTCCACAATATATTGAATAATGGGTTTATCAACAACCGCAAGCATTTCTTTAGGCTGGGCTTTTGCCGCGGGCAAAAAACGCGTGCCCAGCCCGGCTACCGGAATAATCGCTTTACGGATTTTCTGCATAGTGGCCTATTATACCACAACTCGCCTGTGTTATACTATACGTAACCTAAAATAGGCACGCTCAAGACGGGCGGAGGACAAGCCCCCGCGCTGCAATTATTTTAATAGGAACTAGGTTATGATCAGCTATCTCCATGGTCAAGTTAAATTAAAAAATAAAGATAATCTTGTAGTTGTAATTGATAACATCGGCTACGAGGTGTTTGTCCCCGCCCCAGCGCTCGAAAAAATCAACCTTGAAGAGGAACAAGAATTTTTTACCCACGAATACCTGCGCGAAAATGCACGCGAGCTCTATGGATTTTTAAGTCACAACGAGCTCTTATTATTTAGAGAGCTTATTAAAGTCTCGGGCGTCGGCCCGCGCATGGCTTTAAATGTTTTATCCCTGGGCGCCGATCGCGTCCGCGAGGCAATTTCCAAAGGTGATGCCGGACTGCTTGCCTCTATATCCGGCGTAGGCAAAAAAACCTCGCAAAAAATCGTACTGGAACTTAAAGGCATTCTCTCCGAGTCGCTAGATATAAACTCGCAATCCACAGAAGAAGCTATTGATGTATTAAAAAGGCTGGGATATTCGCAACGTGAGGCCAGTGCAGCGCTTCAACACCTAAGCGCCGCCGAAACAACCGAAGAAAAAATCAAGGCCGCCCTGAAGATCCTTGGCAAACGTTAATTTCCCCTCCTCCCCGAGGAGGGGCGAGGGGTGGTAGGGGTATTTCACAACAAGCACTATGCTAGAGATAAAACCGGTTGACAACCCCAAACAATGGAATGATTTCCTGCTTTCCCAGCCAACGCAGACTGGGATTTTTTTGCAATCCTGGCAGTGGCTTGATTTTCAAGAAAAGCTCGGCCGTAAAGTCTGGCGTGTCGGAGTTATGTTCAAAAAAACACAGCATAGTACTCCAGTGCTAGTTAGTGTGTGCGGAATTATTAAACACGAATTGCCTTTTGGTAAATGCTACTTATATTCACCAAGAGGACCAATCATCAATGAAAAATTGAAAATGCAAAATGAAAAATGGTCAGAGGAGCTGATTAAAAAAATCAATAGCGTTGCGCAACGAGAACGCGCTATCTTCTGGCGACTCGAGCCGTTATTCAACCAACAAATTCTACATTCTACATTCTACATTCTACATTCAATCCGCCCCATCCAGCCCAAACAGACACTCGTTATTGGTCTAACACAAACCGAGGACGAGCTCATGTCTGCCATGCACGAAAAAACGCGGTATAATATACGACTGGCTACAAGGAAGGGCATAGAAGTACGGGAAGGACGATTTGAAGAGTTTTGGCAATTGATGCAGGAAACCGCAAAACGCGACAAATTTAGCGCACATCCGCGCAGGTATTATGAAAAAATGCTCGAGGCATTACATAACTCCTCCCCACCTGCCTGTGCAGGCAGGCCTCCCCTTCATAACCCCTCTCAATCCCCCCTTAACTTAGGGGGGGAAGTAAAGGAAGGTTACCGGGAAAGAGACGATCGCAATCCCCCTCTTAAGGTAAGAGGGGGCGCCGGGGGAGTTATGAGCGCGCGCCTTCACATCGCCTACCACGGCATTACGCCAATCGCCGCAGCAATTGTCGCCTACTTTGGCGATACCGCTACATATCTTCACGGAGCCTCCTCCTACAAGCATCGCGCCCTAATGAGTTCTTATGTCCTGCATTGGCACGTCATGCAGGACGCAAAAAAGTCTGGCTATCGCTTTTATGACTTCTGGGGTATTGCTGAAAAAAAATGGCCGGGCATTACCCGGTTTAAACTCGGCTTCGGCGGCACATCGGTAAACTACTCCGGCACTTTTGATTTGCCCCTAAGCCGACCATGGTATATACTCTACCGAGCCGGACGCAAAATCCAACGCATAATATAGAGCATCTGCCCTTGTAGTTCAACGGACAGAACATGGGCCTCCGAAGCCCAGGATCCGCGTTCGATTCGCGGCAAGGGCACCACGCAATCATATGGAAAAACGCGAATATCAACCGCCAGTGGTAGTAGAAGAATATACTGTATCCCCAGAATTAACAGGTCGCGGAGTATTTTATGATGTGCACGAGACGCTTAAACAAAACGGCGAACTCAGTGAATTCGTCGTTAAAGAATTTCATCTAGATCTCCTTTTTTCGCGCCAAGCGGCAGCAGATTTATTTTCCAAACAAGAAGAGGAGCACGACTTAGTCAAAAAATATTTTCCCGAGGACATGGTTCCACGGACTATTTTTATAGTCGCGCGCGATTTAGAACCGCAATACGAATTTGCAAAACTTGATGCTTCGCAAATTTATCCTTATAGCAAATTCTGGCAAATCCAATTAAACAGACGCCTCGCGGGCCGATACGGCCTCGACGAACGCTTCAAAAATAGAGAGGGCAATCTGGTTAATAGGGCATTCAGATTTATTGGCCAACAAATAAAAAAATTAAGGGACAGGGAGTTCACCGCCGCCCTCGTACAAGAGAGAATCAATGGTATATCTTTTGCGCAGTTGATAGCCAGACCGGATTGGAAGAGTGAGCCAAATTTTGAGACCCTGCGGCAAAACGTGGCGCGGCTAATCCGCGGTTTAAGGGACATGCACGAAGCAGATCCCCGCGCCGCCTATACCTGGCACAGTTTAGCCAGCGACAATATCATGATCGAAACTGATGATGACGGGCATATAACCGGCCGCGTGGTGATTATAGATACAAACTTTATCCAAAGACCTGACCAGACTTATAAAAAAACGGTAGTAAATAAATTAGAGCGGCAAATCCTGCGCCCATTAGAAAAAACTTTTGACCTTGAAGCAGTAAAACCCCACGAGTAAACCCTACGGCCTTTGGCGCATGAAGCACGGAGTTGGTATGCAAAGTCAGCTGTGCTACATTCCTTTTGCCCCTTCTAGCTCTGAATTACGAAACTCGCACCCCGTCATCCTGAACGCAGTGAAGGATCTCGGGCGAATGCCCGCAATTCGCACATTCGTGCGAGATTCTTCGGTCGCTGCGCTCCCTCAGAATGACCATTTTTGAGGGGTTTCGTAATTCAGAGCTTCTAGGAGGAAATCCATGCACGCGCGCGGAATCGTTTTTTGTGGTTTCCATCATCGTTAGCGTCACGATACTGATTGCCGTGATATTCTGCCCGCCGACGTTCCGCTAAAACCAACCAAAATACCAAAAACGCGCAGAATCCTACGATCGTAGGATTCTGCGCGTGAAATTACACTCGTCTAAAAACTTCATCTAAAAAACAACGCGCCCGAAGACGCGTAGAAAAGAACCTAACTGACTGCTCTAGTCAGCATCCCGACCATTGCAATTTGAATCCACACCATCCTCGAGGATCTGGCCGAGGTAAAGCCGGTCAGCTATCGTGCAGTCAGGCCACGCGCGCCGATACCGAAGCGTCACAATATGACGATAACGCCCAAGCTGATCTATTGCCAGTGTTCCTCCAAACAAAGCGCTGGACACGGCGTCGCGGCCTCTTACATTTACCCCATTGACCCAGATACTCAAAAGCTCTTCGCAACTGGCAGCGCCAGCCATAGTCAATGAACGGAGAAAATAGGGCCTGTCTTCTGCATCAAAGGCCAAGGCTAAATCTGGACGATAAGTATTAGACCAGTTGCCAATACTTGCTCCCCATACCCCGCCTCTGCGATTTATGTTTCCAAGCCAATAGTGACGACGACTCCGGTCGCCATTGTACAGATAGTACAACTGGAGATCATTTGTTCTGTCACCATGAAAATATAACTCAACGCAGGGATACCTATAATAATCACTATCAGTCCAGGTGCAGCCGATAGGCGATTCGGAAAACGTCAGACGCAATGCTTCTCTGTCGACAAAAGCGCCGCTCTCGTTATTCCAGTAACGAAAGTTGACATAACTGCCAGGGCCGCCGCTGTAATCCCGAGCAATGATATGCACAACGCGGTCAGGAGTAACCGCAAGCGCAAGATAGGTGGGATCATCATAATAGGTTGGTTCACTGCGAGGAACCGCGAATTGTTCCCACAAAGTCTCCCAGCGCCCCTCTCTCTTTTGCACGCATCGTTGGACAAACTGATAATCACCGCTAGACGGATTAGCAAGATAACAAAGATAAAGAATACCGTCGCGCTCTGCCACGGACAGGGATACGCTCCGCCAGTAATATCCGATTGGATCAACCACCTCTTCGCTACAGCTAGTAGTGGTGCAGAATATGTGCCGACCTCGACCGCAGAAAAGATGTGCTACATCCGTCGAGTCAACCAAAAGATTACCACAGGCCTCATCAGAGTTATAAAGCGTAGACCATGCGGCGGCTATCCTAGACTCCCGCACCTTCAAAAGATACCGCCCCTCAACCGAACGATAAAAAACATAAACCCTGTTCGCAGAATCAACAGCGATTTTGCCAAGCAAGCCATAAGTGTAATACGGTGTTTCCGGCAACACACCGTCCAGCGCTTCTTCAATCACGCCAAGGCTTTCGCTTCGACCTGGATAAATATTGGTATTGCTATCATTGCAATCGTCCCCGCCGCTACAAAGGGCTAAGTGGCCATCGCCATCTTGATCTACACCCTCATCAGTCGCGCCATCGCAGTCGTTATCAATGCCGTCACACACCTCGGGTCCCAAAGGCACAAAACCAAGGCATTCTCCCCAGGTTCCTGCGCGACAAGTCCGAGCACCCCAACGACATACACCGCCCGGCGGGGCTGTGCCGCAAGTCTGTGTAATTTCATCCACCACCCCATCGCAATCATCATCCAGCCCATTGCAAATCTCGGCCGTGGATATGCCAGGATCCGCATTGCATACCGTAGCGCGATGATCCGCGGTGCAGACCATTATGCCAGTATTAACACAAATCCCTATACCCACCGTGCAAGTATTACCCAATGAAGCCGCGCCAATTGCGCGAAAGTCTTCATCAATAAGTTCGGTACAGCGGGGGCCGACACAAACGCAGCTGCGCGTGGGACTGCCGCAACGGCAATCCGATCCTTCGCAATCGCAGTCATTATTGAGATTATCGCAGACTTCAGCAGTGGGAACGCCCGGATCAATGCTGCAGACTGTGGCACGGTGATCTGCGGTGCAGACCATGGTGCCCGTACGCAGGCAAGCGCCCAGACCTACATTACAGGCATTACCGAGCGAAGCCGCGCCTATTGAACGCCAGTTTTCATCAATCCCGAGAGCGCAGTTATTATCTACGCTGTCGCAAACCTCTGCCGCACCGGGATTGATTGCGGCATTGGTATCGTCGCAGTCGCCCGGACGTAGAGTGCCTGCGCAACCGGCTGCGCTACCGCAGTAGCCATCATTATCCCTATCCGCTAGCCGTGGATCCCATGGTCGCGGTGGACAAGTCACCCAGAGAGGATTGGCGCCACAGGCAGGGTTGATGGTTGTTAGACACCGAGTATTATCGCGGCCTGTGCCATAGGGATCAACCCGCCGGCCGCTAGGATCACGGACTTCGAAATGGAGGTGAGGGGCAGTGGACCAACCGCTATTATCAGTTAAACCAATAACCTGGCCGCGCTCAACCTCATCTCTCGCACGTACCAGCAAAGAGCCAGCTTGCAAGTGTGCGTAGATCGTCCTGTAGCCATTGGGATGGAGAACCTCAACGAGATTTCCATAGATTCTGCGTTGCTGACTACGAGGTACGTGATAAGTATTTTCGTGTCCATCTACTACCCTGACGATTCTGCCACCTTCCGCAACAAACACCGTGAACGACGTTCTAGCGCGCATATCAATTCCGCCGTGGCATGATCCATCTAAATTAGAATAGCCACAAAAATCGCAAACAACTGTCACCTCCTGAAGCGGACTATACAAGAAAGGATCCGCAAAAGCAGGGGTTGATGCTACAGTGATGAATAGCACCAACGTTACTTTTTGCATCACTGCACCTCCATGTACTGCAAAATAGAAGTAAAGTTTGTGGAAGCAACGGTAGTCTCATCTGCCACCACTGAAACCACTCTATCATCAAACCCGCGCAAATAGACTACATCATTTTGTTCCAACAAATCCGAGAAGTAACGGTATCTCTCCCACGTAGCCCCGCCAATTACCACTGCGGGAAGACTTTCCAAGCCAGTATAGGCTACCCGAGCGCTATCTATCATCTCTCGCTTAACTGTAACACCCACTGCAAACACCGGCTCTAGCGTAAGCTCAACTGGTATTGGATTAGAATCAAAGAAAACCGTGAGTTCACCACTCGTAATATTTGCCTCTCGGCTATACCACCCTGGTGGATAAGCAATCGAAACGCCCCATTGGGGACTCCTATAAACCCTCCACCCCTCCGGAATCTCCGGCCCGTTATCTTGAGCTGGCTCGCTCGCATCAAAGACAGGCTGGCCTGAATCCTGCGGCGGCGCACTCGCTTCTTCTCGCTTACATCCCGCGCCAAGAAGCAGAAGCACTGCCAAAACCAACAAACCCAGAAACATCACTCGTCTATTTTTAAGGTGCATGGAGTCCTCCTTGGCCGTTTTGGCCTCTCCGTCTTGATTGTAACACATAGGTGTGGAAATATAAAATTTTATAAAAATAATCACTTACACTAATCACCACTAAGTTTGTTCTGCAATTCCGCAAGGCGGTCTTTGGCTTGCTGACTATCCGTATTTTGCTTCACGACTTTTTGCATCTCCTCTATCGCTCTCTCAATCGCCCCCGACTCTTCGTAAATCTGCGACAGATACCAGCGCGCGTTGGAAAAATTCGACGCAAGATTAACCGCGCCCTCTAACTCTCTCTGCGCCGCTTCCTTTCGATCGCGACTTAGCAAGAACAGCCCAATCTCATATTTAAGGGCAGGATCGTTGGGCTGAATTTTCTCCGCGCGCCGATATTCCGCAAGCGCCTCTTCGGTTTTATCTCTTTGTCCCAAAAGTCTAGCCAGCTCCAAATGGGCAAAAATATAGTCTGGACGAATTTCCGCAGCCCGGCGCAAAGACTGCTCTGCGCCAGCCTGATTTTCAAAGCTCAAGGATTGGGCAATACCAATATTAACCAAAAGCGAGGGATCATTGGGGTTCAAATCCCGAGCCTTATTAAATGCGTCTAAAGCGGCTTGGGCGGCACCGCTTACAAAAGGCGCAATATCCAGATAAAATGAGCCGAGCGCTGACCAATTCAGCGCCACGCCAGGCGCAAGCATAGTCGCCCGTTTGGCTGATTGAATAATCCCGTCTGTCATGCGCCTAACTTCTTCTGCCAATTCCTTTTGATCTTGATCAGGCTTTGCCGCGGCAGCAAGATTCGTACGCAAAACCAGTCTCTGGATATCCGCCGACATCCGCGAGTAAGTGTCGTTCCAAGAATCAAAATGCTCCGCGCGCTCCATAAGAGCGTAAGCATTATCCAAAGATATATTAGCTTGCCCTGCGGCAGAAGTAGCAAAAAATTCCGCGGGAACTCTGCGACCCTGCACAAACAAAATAAAAAATACAAAAAGCAAGATAGCTGTCCCGGCCAGTGATATTCCTAAATTGCGCTGCCCTCCCGCTGTTCCTAATCTCAATTTCTGAAACACACTCCAAGGATAACGCTTCAACTCAACTAGCATCAATCCTAAAAGCGTGCTCAACAAAAATACGAGTGACAAGGACATGGGCGCGAGAAAGACACCTATCAATAATGCCGCGGCAGCGCTGAAAATCCCCGCCCCAAAAATTCTATCCCTCGCCGCCTCTTCACGACTTTTAATCAGGCGTGAGCCATAATTAAACAACACAAAAAGCACAGTCAGCAAAAGCAAGCCTCCTCCCACCCAGCCTAAATTGCCGAGTATGGTGAGCGCTCCCGAAGAGCCCCATTCAAATACAACATTCCAAAAAGGCGTTTGCAAAATCGGGGCTGAACGATACTTGAGATATTCTGCGCCAAAAGTGGCTGGCCCGCTACCCAAAATCGGATGAACTTTCAGCGTCTGTCGCACAATGGACCAGGTTTCTTGATGCGAAGGCCCAACCTCCAAAGGCGTGCTAAAAAAATCTGTTTTTAAGGGCAAGATGGCTTGAGCCAAAGCTAAAACCAAAAATAACGAGATCGGGAGCAAACGCCGCCCCATATTTTTGCGAGCCGTTAGCAAAAGTAATACCAAACCTACCGCCAAAACAATCCACGCTACGGTAAAATCAATTCCAATCAATAAAATCAAAAGTGGCAGAATCAAAAAGAAACTGGAAAAAGACTGACGTAAAGTCGCACTTTGCAAAAACAAACCCGAGCCCAGTACAACTCCGATCGCGGCGATTATCCCAACCGTGGTAGTGGTGCCCGCCGGATTCCAACCTGCGCTATTAATCCAGAGATACAGCTGCTGGCCGGCCAGCGCTAAAATCGTGACCACGCTCAAAAGTGCGGCGCTTAAAATCAGCGCAAAGTACACCGAACGGCTATTATCTTTTCGCACCATGGCAAAAACTATAAGAGTCCATAAACCGAGGAGAACAAATGAGATAAACGCCAGGGATTCTTGTCCGCCATAACCGAAAAACGCGCTATAACGCAGATCGCTTTTTAGCGCAGAAACCAAAATTGCCGCAAGAGACAAAATGCCTAGCGGCACAAAAATATTACGAGGCAATAGATTTAACGTGCCGCGCCGTGCCGCAACTCCAAAAACACAAATCAAACCTATACCTACCAAAACAGAAAGCAGCATTTGCTTAAAAAATTCGTGCGTTTCCAATGCCCACGGCATTGCAAAAAGCGGAAAAACAATAACTGCGACTGATAGAAAAATACTCTGCCAGCTCCAGTGTTTTCCCCTCGACGCTGGCTGCGAGTCAATTTGCTCCGTCAAAGGCCTGACCACTGTTTGAGAAGCTGGCACAGTCTCCGCCGGAGCCTGTTTAAGCTCATAGTACCAAGACTCCGCTGGTTTTGGCTCAACCCCAGCTTTTGCAATTTTTTTAAACTTCGACGCAGGCTTGCGCGGCTTTACTGTGCGTGTCGCGTGAGCCGCGCTAACTTTGTTTTTTGTCGGCATACATTTAATTCTTAATCTTAATTCTGATTTTTCTCCTCCCCCTTAAGGGAAGGGTATCGGATGTCCTGTGAGCGAACACGGCGGACGAGCGCGAGTAGGCGCTAAGCAACGTCACTACGGTTGCGGAGCGCCGTTAAGCGAGCGCGAGAGGATCTGCCGCGCGCAGCGAATCAGGATACCCGATACCCTTCCTGATCACTGCACTATCCCCTTTCCCTTTCCCAACGGATCGCTTTCAATGCTGGAATAAACTCCCAATGCGTCTGTAGAAAAGGTAATTTGCACAATACTATCCAGAGCCTCGGCTCGCGTTACGCTCAAAAGCGGTAATAAACTGCCGCGCTTGTCCTCTCCCGGTCGCACGTTAACTTTAAATGCCGCGCTCTGTGTTCGGGTGGTAACTGGCATGCGCGGCACGCTCCAGCGCACCTCCCGGGTATCAGCCGCAAAAATAATTCGGCCGGCATCAGCCCGAGTTTGATTTAGCCATTCCACGCCCGGCGGCAATGTCGCTGTAACTACTATATTAGAAAGATCATGCACAGAATTGGTTAAAGTAAAACGCAACTCATACCGCGTTTCCTCTCCAACTCGCGGAGGCAAGGGTCCCGACCCAACTGCCACTCCATCTGCCCCAAAATAACGCCCTTCAGCCGCAACCGTAAGATCGCTCACTACAAATATTTTAACTTTATTGCTCTGCAAAACCGCCTCCCCCATCATCACCTTAGCCTCTGCTTCAATCGTAGGCTGCGCCGTGGGCAACGCGGAAGGCGCGACTCGTATTGAAAAATCTTGTTCCGCGGCCTTGCCCGCCTCAATAGAAACTTTTCCTTCTTTAGGAAGACGGATCGTATTGGCTTCCGAAGATATCGCGGCTACCTCTCCCAACGCCCCTCGCCAGTCTAGTAAACTGGACCGCACAACAAGTTCCGCAAAAATATCCGGCTTTGGCTCATTAGCAATATTGGTAAGTTTTAACTTAAAATTCAACATCTCTCCAAGCCGCACAAAACGCAAATCTGGATTATTATTTGCGATGAGCTCAATCAAAAGATTTCCACCTTTTATATTAACCGGCGCAACAGCTTCTAAAAGCGGCAAGGTCTCATTCTCTTCGGAAACCTCAAAACGCACCTTTAACTCATTCGTCCCCGAGGCCGTGCTTAAAAACGCTCCGCGTATGTCAAGCGTCCCGCGCTCGCCAGCTCCCAAAGAATCGATTTTCCAAAATCCCTCCCGCGGCTCCGTGCCGGAAGCAAGACTAAACGTCGCCGGGAATTGTGGCGTTACACGAATATTTTGCAAAATCGCGTCACTCCTATTCTCGTAATTAAGGGCAAAAGTCGCCTCTTGCCCTGGCGACAATTCACTCGGACCGTTTATACTGGCCTGCAAACTTGAGTCTTTAATTTCAATCTCCTGATTAGCCACGGTTTGAAACTCCGCGTTAAAATTCGCGGGCTTGTAAGCCATGACCGCCTGCAACGCCAGCCTATCTCCGGGAATGCCATAAGGAACGAGCTTAAGTTTAATACTTCCGCCCGTACGCACTCCCAATGTCCCCAAGTTCCATTGGAAACGCCCTTTCTCATCCGAAGCCGGCTCGGTTTCTTGAATCGTGAGCCCCTGCGGCGGACGCAAAGAAACCGTGACTGTTCCTAATGGATTTTTATCCTGATTTCTATATCTCAAATCAACTTCTAACGGAGCGCCGCTCATCGCGACCCGCGGAGCCTCAAAAGCGAGCTCCGCCTCAACATTGCTTTGACTTTGCGAACCGAAAATTAAAAACCCGGCCCACGAAGCGCCGGTCAGCAAAACTAAAATTCCAATAATACTCAAGAGTATGCGCGTCGTGCGGCGATGATATTCGTGTTCCAGCTTACTCATATCCGGCAATCTGCCTCTATCTTCATAAAGAGAGCGCAGGTCGCGATCAAGCGATCTGCCGCGATAAAATAAATGTTTCCGCATCATAGCAAGAGGTCTACACCCTACATTTTATACAATACACCCAAAGCCGCAATAGTCCTATTCAAGCGGCCATTGAAATTCCAGCCGTCTGCTCTCCAAAGCCCCTCTTGATTTCCAGTCAGCACTCTCACCTCGTCACCCAAAATCAGCGTGCTCGTAAGCAGAGCGTCTTTGCCAGCCTGATTATCAACTGTAAGCGAGTAAGGTATTGCCCGCCCCCTCAACGCAAGGGGTACCTCATAGACTAGCGATGCCTCGCGTATGTCTCCCGGATCAACCATGATGAAATTTCCAAAAACCGTCTTATCGTCCTCGCCCCAAATTCTTGTTCCGCTTGCACTATCAATTATTTGCGAACCCTCGGCTATCCGCACCTCCGGATCTTGTTCCAAATCTGTCTCCGGCGTCTCCAAAGCTGCAGGCGAGGGCAAAGTAAATCCCGAAGCTTGAACGAGCCGTGCGCCTTTAGGCACATAAACCCGCATATAGCTCCAGTTGCGCCCTCCTGTAAATCGGTTGCCCTTCTGACCCAAATGCGTCCGGCGGATGCGCACTGTCTCATAAGCTTTATCCCCTCTGCCAATGCGCACCTCATGATTAATCTCCTCCTTAATGACCCCGTCGGTTTTTCCGCCTCCCACATTGGAAGTGATCACTGCCAAATAGTCACCGCTTGTTTTCTTAAGTTCGCCTGACCAGCCTAATCGCCGAATTGCCGCTTGTGCTTCTTCTGATCTGCTCCACAACTGTATATCCTTCGCCGCTAAACTTTTAAGCATAAGCGCAGCAAACTCTTTGGGCTGCTTGGAAAAATTTGCGGAAATTGCATTAAACATCGTCGGCAAAAGACTGCTGATAACTTTTTTGGGAGACTTGCGATCCAAAGCTCTATTGCGGGCAATTGTCTCTTGTAAAACATCAATAAAATTATCCACGCTCACTTGGCCATCCGTTGTAATAAGCGGACCCGTAAGTTTCAGGATCTCGGTTCCGACATTGGCCGTAATGCCCACTACCGCATCAACTGTTGGTCCTCCGGAAGCCTCATACAATTCAACCATCTTGGCTGCGGAAACCGAAAAATCCGGCCACCAGTTGGCATCCTGAAACTCAAAACGAGGATTTATAAGACGCAGCGGTTCAGGAGACGCGCGGTAAAAAGGCACTTGTCCCTGCACCGCATAACTCCCGCCGCTTGGCGCCTCCATCTTTTCAAGCTGTCCACTCTTTAGAGTTAAGAGAGCGAAAGATCCGGCAAATCCGCCGGTCGCACGCAACTCGCGGGGATTTTGAAAAACAAGAAGAACATGGCGAAGGCCATCGCTTCCCAACAAATCATCGGCAACAGCCAGAGCATCGCGCAACGTAAATAATTTATCAGCCAAAAACGAAAACCTTCCTTGCTCTGCAAATGGCCTGATTTTGCTGATCAAAACCTCAACCTCGCTTTTAATAACACGCAAAAGATTGCCTGCCGGGTAAGCGCCATTTTGAATATTAATTATCTGGTTCACCGCCTCCTGCGCCCCCAAGGCTCCTGTTTGCGCAAACGCCAGCATATCTCCGGCAGAACGCAAACGGTAAGATATCAAACGCAACGGCCCTAAACTGGCGATCACTTTATTCAAGGCCTTAATATCGCCTGTCGCCCCGGCCAGCTCTTGTCTTGCAAGTTCAAGGTCGCCTTGCGCAAAAGCGTTGCTAATACCTTGGGCATGGGCAACCCCCGAAATCCAATGACGCGCAACATTGCGCTTTGTTTCATCTATAGTCCGGTAAATCAGCAAAGCCTGCAAAGGAATGGTGAGAACAGCCAACAAAACTAAGAATAACAAGAACGGCGAAAGTTTTGCCTGGACCCTGCGGCCGAGAGCCCCATACAAAACGGCTCGCAGTTGAGATGACTTGTCTGACAATAAGACTCTCCACTTCTTACGAAAACCAGTTTCCTCACGCGATCGGTCAGACGCCGCTTTTTCTGCGCCATGGTCTTCAAGCCGATTCTGAATTTGAGTACCCCACGCCGCCGCCCGTCTAAAAAACGACAATGTCGCTCTTTCTAAAGACTTGCGTTCCTCATCCCAAAGATTTACCATGTTATTTGTGCGCGACTTAAATACATCCGGCATCCTCTTTAACTTCCTATCCAATACCGCGACCCGTTCTTCAAAAGATGGTTTAACGGCGAGCTTGGCGCTCCTCCTGGTGTCGCGCTGCACAGGAAGCGCGTTTTGGTTAGGTACTACAGAACGCAAATCCAAAACATGCGGAGAGCTGTCTCCTCCGTGATTTTTTATTTCCAACGGCACTGGCAGTTTTACTGGTTGCTTCTTGCGAGGCATGTTATCCCATTTTACACCTTTTTGATCACATCGTACAACTCCAAGGTTACTCGCGCAGCGTTGTGCCAAGAGTATTGAGATAAAATCTGCTTAGCCTTGATTAAAATTTCCTCCCGAACTGACTGATTTAGAAGCGCGTCTTTTATTGTAACCATAATGCTATTTTCATCGCGAGGGTTAAAAAATATCACTGCACCATCCGATATTTCCCGGTGCACTGGGATATCTGACACTGCAACTGGACAACCAAAACTTAAAGCTTCAAGCGGCGACAAACTAAAACCCTCCTCCAGCGAAGGTTGAACCAATAGCGCCGCATGACTATATAACGAAGCCAGCTCCTCATCGCTAGCTTCGCCATAAAACACAATGCTTTCCTTGATTTTAGATTCTAATTGTTGCCAGAAAAAATCTTTCCGGCCCACAAGCACAAGCTTATACTCGTTGAGTAACTCGCCGGGCAACCTCTGCCAAGCCTGCAAAAGACGCATTAAATTTTTGTGCGGATACGCCGCCCCAACATAAAGAACAAATTTGTCGCCAATGTCATTGCTAGCGACCATGGGGAGCGTGGCAATCTCTTTCTCCATGTGTGGCAAGGTGTGAGATTCCTCGCCTCGCTCGGAATGACGTAATGGTGTTATCGTGGGCGCTTCATAAATAACCTGCACCTTATTGCGCAAATGCGGATATAAATCAAGCAATTGTTCTTTTACAAAATTTGAAGGCACAATTATTGCCTTGGCCTTTTGCACCGCCCGGCCAAATACAAATTTAAAACCGGCGAATTTCAGATTATAAAGCCAGCGTCCATGCGTTGTCGTTTGTTTCAAACGTGACGATGAAAAAAGAATAAGATCGTGCACCGTCAAAATAAAAGGAGACGCAAATCTAACCGGCACATTCCAATGCGGAAAATGCATTACATCAAATTTTGCGCGCGGAAACATAACCTGTTCTCTCCACCCATACCACGGCGCATCCCAAAGCTTCTTTTTAAAATTCGCATTCTGCGGTTTATACTCTTCAAAATTCTCTCGACGCAAAAAAACCGAGTATTGATTACGATCATCAACTTGCTCCAGAGCTCCGATCAATTTTACAAGATAGCGGCCAATCCCCCGCTGTCGCGTTCCATAAAACCGCGCATCAATGCCAATATGCATAATGTTATAGCTTCTTAAACACTTGCAGAACTTCCTGCGCGCATTTTTGCCAACTAAACTGCTCCAGTCGTTTTTTCCCCGCCTCTATATACTTTTTCCGCAACGCCGTATCATTCAACATGATACGCATCCCCTCTTTTATCTCCACAATATTCCACGGATTAACTAGAAACGCAGCGCCTCCGCACACCTCCGGCATTGAAGACGCCGAAGAAACAATCGCGGGCACGCTGTGCGCATATGCCTCGAGCGGTGGAAAACCAAACCCTTCATAAAAAGAAGGGTAGACAAACAGCGCCGCTCTTAAATAAAGATAGTGCTTTTCTTCCTCGCTCGGATTTTCCAAAAGAAAAATTTTATCTCTCAATTTGCTTTTGGCAATTTGCTTTTTGAGGCGCAAAGTTGCGCTCCCTCTCGCTCCGGCTAAAACAAGATTGGGCAACGACCCTTTATTGCCAACATCTGTCGCATATAATTCGTAAGCCTCAACCAAGCTCTCCAGATTTTTACGCGCATCCAACGCGCCGAAATACAAAATATAGTTACTGCCAATCATACGCAGAGAAGCGGACACTGCGCCATCATCGCCGTAGGCATTGTCACCAGGATCAATCGTAAGCCCGGGATAAACCACTGTCATTTTGGACGCGGAAACTTGATAGGTCTCATTAAGATCATCTCGGGTGTGTTCTGAAATCGCAATAATATGATCAGCCCGATAAAGCAAAGCGCGCGGATTAATAAGCCTGTGCCACAAACGCGTCTTGTAGCTAAAGCACTCGGGAAAATGCTCAAACGAAAGATCGTGCACAACCGTCACAAGTTTAGTATCCAAAGACAGTGCCGCAAAATTCAAATTCGGCATAAAAAATAAATCACATCTCTTCTCGTCAAAAATCAATTTATCTATCTTGGGACGTCTTAAAAATCTCAACGATAAATTGAGAAATCGGTTTGGCCATTGAAAATGATGAACCGCGACATTTCCGTACTCCTTAAACTCTGGGGCATTAAGCCTCCGCCGCGCGTTATAAAAAATATGGTATTCATTTTCCTTATCAAGACTAAAAATAGCGCGCAGAAGATTAAAAGTATACAAACCCACCCCGCCACAAAATTTGTCCTGCAACGGACGACCATCAATCACGATCACCATCCCATTAGAAGCAGGTCGCGGTCTGGCCATCTCACTATTGTCTATCGCTTGTGTGCTCAACTTTTCATAAACCATAGGTTTCTCCTATCTCGCGACCGCGGCTTCTAACGGGATTAAAACAATTTTGCCCGTCTTGCTCCTCCGCTAAACTCTGTATATGCGCTCTCTACATACTCTTTCATGCGCCGCTTAAATACCGCCAAATCAAACTGCTCCGCCCAGGCACGAATTACTTTAGTGTCATATTGCTCGGGCTTAAACTGCAAGAGCTTATCTAAAAGCGTCTCCCAGGTCTGCTCATAAAAAAAAGTTCCGGTCTTTCCTTCAACTACTGACTCCAGCGCGCCCCCGCGGCTATAAGCAATAACCGGCCGACCCGAAGCCATGGCCTCCAGAGGCAGCAATCCAAAATCCTCCAATTGAGGATGGACAAAAGCAATGCACTCCGCAAGCAAGCGCACTTTTTCCTCATCAGGGACGTGCCCCATAAACTGCACATTTTTCTTGGCCATCTTTCTTAAACGATCCTCATAAGGCCCCCTGCCAAAAATAATAAGCGGCAAACCCAGCCGGTTAAAAGTTTGGATAACCAAATCAAAACGTTTGTACGCCACCAAGCGCCCGCCCGCTAAAAAATAATTGCCAATCTTGTCGGCTGTATAAAATTTCGTGCAATCTACTGGCGGATAAATTACATCCGCCTCCCGCTCATAATACTTTTTAATCCGCGCCGCAACTGTTTGCGAGTTGGCGATAAATTTATCTACGCGTAAGGCGCTCGTGCGATCCCACATCCGCAAACTTGTCAGCACAAAAGGCAAAATGAATTTTATAAAACGATTGGTGCGCAAATCTTTAAGATAGCTATGCGTATCGGTCCAAAGATAACGCGTGGGGGTATGGCAATAACAAACATGCAAAGTGTCCGGCCGCGTCACAATGCCCTTGCCAAAAGCCGAAGTTGAAGACACAACCACATCAAACTCCCCAAGATCGTGATGCTCGGTCGCGCCCGGCATCAATGGCAAGGTCCAACGGTAATAGCGGAGCACCCCGGGCAGCTTCTGCAAAATAGAGGTGCGAACATCGCGCCCGCGAAAATTCTGCCAGCGTTTTTTATCATAGAAAAGCAAATAAAGCGGCGCCTCCGGCCAAATCTCGGCAAAGGCCCGCAAAACCCGCTCCGCTCCCCCATCTTGAATTAAATAATCATGCACTAGCGCCAATTTCATAGCGACTTCCAAATCTTAACACGCGCAAAATAAAAAAACAATCCACACAGTCTTGACAACAAAGTACCACTTATTGACGATCGTCAATAAATGGTTAACTCTTTCCTCCTTTCATAGTTCATTCAGTAATTTTTCAGTATCCTCGCCCCCTTTGTCCATAAAAATACGCCGCGAAAATGGTGCTGATCGGCACCGCCAATATTAGCGCAGAACTGCCCACGAGCGTACGTACAATCTCCTCTCCAATAAAATTGCTGTTAAAAATCAGCCATGCCGGCTGGGCTTTTTGAGTCGTCGCGAGCAAGAGCAAAGGAAATGAAGCTCCGACATACGCCAGCACTAGAGTATTTACCAGCGAAGCAATATGCTCGCGCCCTACAGATAAACCTTTTTGAAACAGCTTTTGAAAAGACAGCGCGGTGTTCGCTGTATGAATTTCCTCTACTGTAGCAACTTGCGTCGTGGTCACATCATCCAATACGCCCAGCACGCCGATAATTATTCCTCCGAGTAGCAATCCGCGCAAATTCAAATTAACACTGCCAAACTGTAAATAAAACGCTTCCTCGGTTCCAATGCCATGCAGGCGTGTTAAAAAAACAAAAGCCAGATCAAGGATAGCAGCCAAGCCCAAAGCCGCAAGAGTGCTTAGGAGGGCAATGCTCGTGCGCCGGTTAAACCCATGCGACAAATACAGCGAGATCACCAAAATCACTAAAGAGCCGACGAGTGATATCAAAAATGGATCACCGCCGGCTAGGATACGCGGTATAATAAATAAAAAGATGATTGCTACGCTGAAAAGCATTCCCAAAAGCGAAGTTACTCCTCGCTTGCGGCCAAAAAATACTGCCAGCGCCACAAAGAAAACAATTACCCATACCATCCGCGGCGTGCGATATTTATCCGTAATGTAGTAGAAATCCGGTTTCAAAGAAGAAGTCGGCTTAGCCAAAATAACCGTCTCCCCCACTCTTACTCTTTGATACTCCTCAATAGCAAAAGGCCCGCCATGATCAACAACAACAGTCTTGCCCTGCTCATCGCCATTCAATATCTCCAAGCGCACCTCTTGATAATCCATGGGGACGCCGTCAATCGGCTTTTTCCCTTCGCTTAAAATCGCCAAGACTTTTGCGCGATAAAAATTTACGCCTTGCTCCAGTGCAATTCCACTGGGCGCAGGCGGCAAATCTTCTATAGCCATACCTGGCTCTTCAGACGCATGGGCCAAGACCGGCAACAGGCCAACAATAAAAAATGCCGAAACAAAAAATGCGACCGCTAAAAATTTCCGAAAATGTCTTGTCATACCTTGAAAATAATTTTAAACATAGACTACCAACTCCCACCGCCACCGCCTCCGGATCCGCCTCCGGAAGAGCCGCCGGAAAAACCGCTGCGTGAAGTAGAAGCAGAAGCGCCGAAAGCTTTATTAAATGAATTATTGAACATCATCAAATTGCGGGAAAGCATGGTGCTATTAAATCCGACTGCAACGCGCCCCTCATACCATTCGGGTAAAACTTGATAGATACTCTCAAATTTCTGCGCCCATTTATCTTCAACGCCAAGAACCATCGCGTACGGCAAAAATTTTTCAAATGTCTCTGGTCGCAATTCTGGAGCGTTCAATAACGCTAACTTATCTTTTTCGGTTAATTGCAAAAATTCCCTAAATCCCAAAATTTTAGCTAGGGTATCGCTTCCTTTCCGCGTTAATTTAGTTTTATAAAAAAATTTAAAATAAACTATAGTAGAAGTCCAGAGAATCACGCTCACTAAACCTGTAAACGACGCTAATACGCCCATCATCAAAACAATAAAGGAAATAAGTCCAAAAATTAAATGCTTTTTATTGAGAACCCTTTGATAGAAATATCCATCATCTTTGAGTTTGCTTTCCAAAGTCTCTCCTATTTTTTTGCTTGGAAAATTTCTTGAGGCTCGTTTCAACTCGCTTACTCTCACCGCATCTTTTTTATTAAACAAAAAATCAAATACGATTTTATCAATTGATAAAGTCAAATCCGCCCCGTCTTTGATTTTTATCAATTCAAAATCTTCTCTATCCGGCCAGAATTTAATTCGTTCGCCAACATCGCGAATTTTAAGATATCCGCGCACAGCTAAATCAATAATCACTGATGATAAATCCGTGAAATCCATTTTTCTATCAAGAATTGTGCCTATTTCAATTGGTGCAAGGCCATCCGGCGGATTATACTCAACCGTAACGGGTTTGCCCTTTAATTCTTTAGGTATAACCGGTTTGGGTTTTCTTCTGAAATTGAAAAAACGACCAAACACACTTGAAAATATACTAACAAATATAGCCAGTACAAAGATTATTACTGATATTTTTTTCCATAAATTATAGCGTGACCACTCTGTCCCATACTCATCTTGCGGCAGGACATACGCATTATTTATATAACCGCGCGGTATGCCGCCCACAATTGTTAAACCTTCACTCGGACCCAAGGCTCGGGTTGTCGAAAAATTTATGACACCGTTATTGCTCGCGAAGGTACAATTTTTTTCTGTACTGCCTCGCCGACCGGTAAAACAATCCATCTTCATGTCGGTGATTGATAGGTCTGGCAAAGTTATCGCGGCTGAAGCATTTTTAATTTCCACCGACCACGCATCACCAGTGACATTCCAATAAAGTTCATCGTGATCTTCAAAGGTGCGTATTGCGTTATGAATTTTATAGTTGATAACGTAAATTTTCCTGCCAAACAAAGAGAGTCTCGGATTGCCAATCTTGATATGAAGGACATCGTTGTCTACAAAAACGGAGTACTGCCATGCTTCGCCGCGTTCATTCGCGACACTTAACACTTTAACATTCAGTCGCGGCCCATTTGGCGCTGTAAGCGGTATGTCGCGGAATATACCGTGTCTTTCATTAGTGTCAAAATTGTAAGTTATAGCTTCGGTAACAAGAATACTCCCATCTTTCTCAACCGCGACCTTAACATCAAAATTATCTATTGCCTCGGTACCAGCATAAGCAGCGCTGGCAAAACCAAAAAGCACGAAGGCTAGCCCAACAGTAAAAAATTTCAAAATATGCGGCAATCTCATGTTAAATCTTATAAAGAAACTTTGACTGCGCCTCGCTCCTTCTCTTCTGCTCCAAAAAATTCGGATTGCTTAAATCCAAAAATTCCAGCCACAAGACTGGCGGGAAAAACTTGGATAGCATTATTTAGTTCCCTAACCGCCGCGTTGTAATATCGGCGGGCGGATTGGATATCATTTTCCAAAAACGACAGTTGATCTTGCAGTTTTTGAAAGTTTTCAGAAGCTCTTAGCTGGGGATAATTTTCCGCAACAGCAAAAAGACTTTTAAGAGCATCTGTTAGCATATTTTCGGCTTGCACCCTGCCTCCAACACTGCCGCCTTGCGTCTTAATAGCGCTTGCTCTTGCCTTAGTAACACCCTCTAGCACGCCTGCCTCATAATCTTTATAACCCTTGACGGCTTCCACGAGATTAGGGATTAGATCATGTCTTCTCTTAAGCTGCACATCAATATCCGACCAGGCATTTTTTGCACGATTTCTTTTTATGATCAGTGAATTAAAAACTGCAACGACCCAAACAAACAAGACTGCTCCTATCCCAATCAATATCCATAAAGTAGGCACCGACATAATAGCTATAAGTTCTTAAAAATTTAACTTGGAGTGTCTTTACGACTTCACTCGAACCTATTTTATCAAAAATTCGTGATGAACGAAAGCCCTCCAAGTATTTGGGCAGTGTGGCGGGGCTTCAATTCGGACTCGGTTTTGCGAAAACTATTTTCTGGGGATATGGATTTTCGCAAAACCGAGACTAATTTGATTTTGGATTTTGTCCGCGCGGAGGAGGGGTCTGGGGAGGAATCCGCGCGGGCTTCTTTCGGATTTTTTTGGCGACTTTCAAATCAAAATGAGACCGTCAATAATTTCTCGTGGCACAATCTCATCATATTCAAATATAACTTGTCCGTCTTTTTCTTTCTTAAATGAAATGTGAATATTTTGAGTTTTATCATTGACGGTTTCAATTTTTACGTCAAATCCCTCTGCAAAATCAAATCCTTGATTACCAAGTGCAGAAACAAAAGTATCTCTCTCAACTTTTCCTTTTGTCTGTTCAATTATTTTCGCCAAAAATGATTCTCCTATACCTTGATGAGTGCCGAAAAAACGTTTGAGTGTGTCCTCATAATCTTTGCTTTCGTCTTGTGTCAATTTGTCCCAACGAGGAGCAATAGTAAGATATTTTTTTATTATCTCTGCAACTCGCCCCGCCATACCACTGTAGGTTTCTGTGTCGGCGTTCTTAAACGATTCGGCAAAAGAATCACTGTGTTCAACTAAAAATTTCAAATACTCCCTATTCTTAACTGCTTCAAGCACTTTCTTTCCAAAATCAGTTGAAAAATCAATATTAAAATCTAATCGTTTATCAATACCAATTTTGCTTCCCACTTTCAGTTCTTTATCCAACTTTTCTTTCAACTCTTCAATACTTTCATCCCCCGTTATTTCTTCTAGTTTGCCTCCCATGACTAACCCTGCGGTTTGCTGGGTTCTTTTTCTAGAACTACCGAACGCGACCGATTGCGAAATATCTTTGTCTTCAGATTTTTCAACCGATTGTTTTCTTCCAGTTTCAGTGAGTTCTATTTCCTCGTCTGTCTTATTTTTGTCTGATTCTTTTTCCGCATGACGAAAAATCCGCAGATCAATAGTTGAGGTTATCTGCTCTCTAACTTCTTTGGTTTCAGAAGAAAATTGTTCCATTGTCATATTATTTGCTTTTCTCTAACACTCTCACTAAACCATTATTAGCATCAACCTCAACCAAATCACCCGTCTTAAACATTCGAGTAGCAATTTTTGTTCCAATCACGCATGGTATTCCTAGCTCACGAGATACGATTGCGGCATGACAGGTAATCCCGCCTTCATCCGTGACAACACCAGAGGCTTTTTTCATAAGCGGAACATATTCGGGGCGTGTCATTCCAGTAACCAATATTTCTCCGTCCTGAAATCCATAATCAGAATTCACATTGAGGACAATTCTGACTTTGCCGCGAACATTGCCCTTTGAACCAATTTGTCCTTTTAATATTTCGTCATTACCGCCAGTTGAGTGTGAAGAAACAAAATAAGTATTAACTTCCTCTACGGCTTGGTCAATTGGGAATTCCAACATCTTTACGTTATCAGAAGATGGGATGAGCAGTTGAAAACCATTTTTCCTATCCCCAAGGTTTTTGGCGGATTTCTCTAAATACTCTAGCCCCATATTCAATTCTTTCATGGTGTAGAATGGTATCAAATCAAAAGGCAACCCGACTTCGGAGAACATTTTTTCAGCAATTCTGTAAATAATCGTTAAGCCCTTTGCGAAAAAGTTTTTTCTCCTGTCTCGTGTTTTCATTATTAATTGCAAATAGTCAGCAACTTCTTTTTCATTCCGTGTAAGAGTAGAAAGCCATTTTTCATGCTTCTCAATACTTATTTGAAGTTTTTTCTTTTCGGCAATTAGTGTGTCCGAAACAGAAGCACTATTATTTATGAAACTGGAAAAATTATCTTGAAGCGTTTTTTCAATTACACCAAGACTTTTTGCCGAAAAATAGTCGGTTAGAAAATACTGGCACTGTTCTGATATTTCTAGCAACTTCTTTTTCTTTTTCAAAAGATTCAAAAAATGTTCAAGTTGGGCTTTGTCGAAAGACTCAAAAGCCGGTTCGGTTCCATGTGGCCATATTGCTTCCAATTCCTGCCTTGTGATTTTATATTGGATACTTTCTAAAATGTCCCAACAAAAATCTTTATCCAAATAAATAGTGAAAATTACCGCTGCATTAGCATCCCAAATTAAGTCCCTAATCTCATCAATCAGTGGAATAAGCTCGTCCCACGAGCTATTGTTTATTTTTTCGTAGGAATATTTTTCGTACAACTCATTTATTTTGTCTATATTCTTGTAAAAAAGTTTTAACCTCTTATCAAATTTCTTAGGTGAGGTAATAAATTCTTTCAGTGCATATTCAGAAGCAAGTTTTATATCTGTTTCTGATAGCCAAACCTGCGAGAACTCACTTCTCATTAAAATCAATAGGTCGAGCTTAACTTTGTTGTCATACCACTTTCCATAATATTTTTGGATGTTGTATTCTGATCCCTGAATAAAAGCGGAGTAATTATTTAATGGCGGATATAACTTTTTGCCCCCTATCAATCGGAGAAAATCTGATGAAAGATTATTCTGATTATTATGTAGAGTTGTAATTGGTCTCGACTGAACAATATAAAATTTTCCATTTTCAAAAGCCCATTCAATATCACATGGGAATCCATAATGATTTTCAATGTGCAAGATTGTTTCCGAAAGCTCTAAAATTTCTTCATCAGATAACACTTGCTTTTCTCCTTTATCTTTTAATATATCTCGCCATTCATTACCACCTTTTCTAGCTCGATAAAGTCCGCGAGATTGCGTTTGAATATTTTTATCAATAATCTGTCTCGGTTGTTTTTCAACAACATAACTATCTGGCGTAATTTGTCCCGACACAATTGCTTCACCAAGACCAAAACCTGCTTCGATAATGACCTGATTTCTATCCTGTGTTACAGGATGAACAGAAAAAGCAATGCCTGACTTTTCACTTTCAATCATCTTTTGCACAACAACAGCTACAGATATTTTTTGCTTGTGTAAATCCTTTTCAAATCGATAGAAAATGGCGCGTGGCGTGAATAGTGAAGCCCAACACTTTTTCACATTTTCAAGTAAATTTTCTTCGTTAGTATTGAGGTAGCTTTCAAGCTGTCCTGCCCACGCCGCACTCGCCGAGTCTTCAGCGGTAGCCGAAGATCGCACAGCGACATATTGTGAATCAAGGTTTTTGAAAAATTTTTGGACTTCATCTTCAATATCTTTTGGCATTACAGCGCCAAGAATTAACGCTTCGATTTTCTCCGAAGCATGCTCAACTGTGTGCATTTCTTTGTGATTGACTGAATCAAGAATTGCCTCTATTTCTACGTTCAAATCCGTTTCTTCCAAAAATTTTTCAAAGGCACTCGAGAGAATTACAAAACCAAATGGTACTGGAATACCCGCTTTTGTCATTTCACCAAGCGAAGCACCCTTGCCTCCGGCAAAAGATACGTCACTTTTATCTATCTTTTTGAAATCTCGTAGGAGTTCCATAATTATTTACATCTTATCAGTTTTTCTTGGTTTTTGAAAGTCGCCAAAAAAATCCGAAAGAAGCCCGCGCGGATTCCTCCCCAGACCCCTCGTATGTCATAATCACATCACGAGAGCTCTTTCAAAAATCATTGTCCACGGTTACGCTGGAAGGTGACGGTGGGGTAGACGTTCAAACCCCTGCCAATTGAGGCGTTGCGGAAGATTGTCTCCCACCCGACCTTTCCGCGAGAAGCATGCACGAATAGAGTATTGTCAAGTGTGACTCTCATATACGAGGCTTGCCCTTCTCGCACCGTTATTCATTTTTAATCGTGGATCATGTATGCCCGAGTATCCGCAACTTAGCCGACTGTTTGTCGGCATGGATGTGCACAAAGACAATCACGCGGCGGTCGCCGTCAATTGTTTCGGCACGACCTTGCTCGAGCAAGAGATTGGCAACGAGGTGAAGGATTTTGAAATCCTCCTCGCTCGCGTCCAAACGCTTGCACGGGAAAGGCAATTGGTGCCGCTCTTCGGCCTGGAAAACACGGCCGGCAGCGGCGATTTTCTCGCTCGCTTCCTCTTTGCCCGCGGTTGCGAGGTCAAAACCATCAATCCGGTCTTGGTGAAACGGGAGGGCGAATACGAAACACATCCGGAGAAAAGTGATCTCGCGGATGCGCTCGGGGTCGCAAAAGTCTTGATCCAGAGGATTGACAGCGTCCCAGAATACAGGATAACAGAAACGACCGAGATGGCAAGAGATATTCACGCGCTGGTGAAAGATCGGGAAACCATCGTCCTCGAGAAAACACGGCTCAAAAATCAGCTCCATGAGCTCCTGCACCACGCCTACGGCAGTCAGTACAAAACCGTGTTCCGCGACATCTTCTCCAAGAAAGCATTGTCCTTTTGGCAAAAATTTCCGAGCGCTCAATCGGTGAAACGGACGAAGCGAAACATGATAAAACCGGACTGGATCGTGAACGCGGACGCGGTCGCGTTGCCCATCGTGAGCGCCACCGGAACAAACCAGATAACACGCAAAGCAACTCGTCTCCTCGCCATGCGGGATGAACTTTCTGAAATTGAGAAAGAACTCATTGACCTTGTTGCCAAGACCGGACAACACCTCGATACCTTGCCAGGATGCGGCCCAATTCTCTCGGCGGCCGTCCTTTCCGAAGTAAAGGACATCGAGAGATTCAAGACGCCCGCCGCACTCGCCAAGTACGCTGGCCTTGCTCCTCGGAGACTGGAATCAGGCAAACAGAAACGGCATGTGAAAAGTCGAAGCGGCAACCGGCGGCTGAATCGCGCCATCTACCAAATCGCACTCACGCAAATTTCCAATCAAGGCATTCCGAAGGCCAAAGCGTATTTCCAGAAAAAAGTGTCGGAAGGGAAATCCAAGAAACACGCCTTGACCTGCCTGAAGCGACAAATCATTGACATTGTCTGGTCGATGCTCAAAGAAAAAAGAGCGTATTATCCGTAACCGTCCGGTGGAGCTGTGGACAAGAAAAGTTGACATAGAGTATCTTCCGCGCGGGAAATCAGCCGAGGTTTTGCGAAATCCTTTTCCCCAGAAAATAGTTTTCGCAAAACCGAGTCCGCATTGAAGCCCCGCCACACTGCCCGAATACTTGGAGGGCAGAACCCCAAAGAAAAATGTCCTTTCATTTTTTAGGAAAAATCGGTCGCGCGCAAATCCGAAAAGCAAGGAACATTTTTCTTTGGGGTTGCCGAGTGAAGCGAGGCGGTGGCGGGGCTTTCGTTCATCACGAATTTTTGATAAAGTAAGTTCGAGTGAAGTCGTAAAGACACTCCAGTTTTGTAGAAAAAGATACAGAAGCACCCAGAGCGTGGGACGCGCGAAGCGCGTCCCACTGATTTCCCCCCAATTTTCCTAACGAATTCGGAGTCCCGCCTTCGGCGGGACGGACTGTTTTTTCGCCAAGAAAGAGGTTCGAAATCCAATGCAATTTTTCCTAATTATTTGCTTTGCCATACAAAAAGAATTTTTGCTATAATACCTTTATGGAACAAAAATTCTTTTTGTATGCTCGCAAGTCAACTGATATCGAGGACAAGCAGGTTCTTTCGATTGAGGCACAACTTCAAGAATTGCGAGACTATGCCAAGCGAGAGAATATTGAAATCTCCGCCGAAATCGTAGAAAAACAATCTGCCAAAATTCCCGGTCGTCCGATGTTTAATAAAATGTTAGACGATATTGAAAAACTCGGCGGAAATATTCTCGCTTAGCATCCGGATCGTCTCGCTCGCAATTCTGTTGATGGTGGACGAGTAATCTATCTCCTCGACACAGAAAAACTTGCGAGCTTGAAGTTTCCTACCTTTTGGTGCGATAGCACTTCGCAGGGAAAGTTCATGCTCAATATGGCTTTCGGGCAAAGCAAATATTATGTGGATTCTCTTTCCGAAAATACGAAACGAGGGTTGCGCCAAAAAGTGAGGCGCGGCGAATATCCTTCGCTTGCTCCTGTGGGATATATCAACGACTCTCGCACCAAAACAGTTGTAGTGGACAAAAAGACCGCGCCGATTATTCGCCACGCATTTGAACTCTACGCGAAAGGCGACCAAACACTGCAAGGTATCGGAGAATATTTTGAGCGCAACCACCTCGTTGCAAAAAATGGAAAGAGAATCCACATTTCCCGCGCGACCTTTATCCTCTCTAATCCGTTCTACTACGGACATTTTCGATACAACAGTGAAATATATGAAGGCAAATATGAGCCAATAGTGGCAAAGAAACTTTGGGACCTTGTGCAAGAAGTGATGAAACGAAGAAGTCGTCCGCGCCACAAACAGAAAAATGAGCCACAAGCATATTGCGGACTGCTTTCGTGCGCGTCATGCGGTATGCAAATCACTGGCGAATACAGGGTGAAGACCCAGTTAAACGGCACGCGACATTTCTACACTTATTACCACTGCACCAAGAAATCTAAAACTCAAAAATGTCCTGAGCCCTGTATTCGCCAAGAATCTTTAGACGCACAAATTTTATCACTTCTTCAAAAAGTTTCTTTGCCACAAGATTGGGCGGACTATCTAAACGGACGACTCGAAAAAGACAAAGTGGAATCCGCCCAATCTGTTTCTGCTTTTGTTGAGAAAAATCAAAAAATGATTACGGATATCACAGCGAGGCTCCAGCGACTTTTAGACGGCTATTTAGACCAAGACATAGACAAGGAAGTATATCGTGCTGAAAAGTCTAAATTGCTATCCGAGAAAAAGTCGCTGGAGGAGGAAATATCTCGTAATCAACAAAAGCAGAAACATTGGCTCGAACCGATGGAAAAGTGGATAAAGGACGCGGGAAATATGGAAAAAATTGCATTGGA